>Ga0310696_10000026_pt1 | contig 277583 bp, 245 predicted proteins | sample AusTroGonzalo_MG_4_FD_203885 | JGI IMG/M metagenome (GOLD analysis project Ga0310696, IMG submission 203885) | Bovine rumen microbial communities from tropical cattle in Woodstock, Queensland, Australia - Gonzalo_02 (v2) (version 2) | ecosystem: Host-associated > Mammals > Digestive system >...
GATACTTATGGTATTTATAAAACCAATCATGGTAGTTCATAGTACTCATATGGAGCAGCTCCTTTCATTTAAAGTTACAGAACCGTTTGTCGTCAGTAATCATGATTTCTGTATATATATTATTATGAAGGAAGATAATATCAACCTTCAAAGAAAAATTGATTTAGGCGGTGCGAAGATCTGGCGCCGCCGCAACCTCGTAAGAGGAGAAAGTGAGGACCATTATGAAACGTTACACAGAAGAAGAGATTAACAATCTCTGGGTAAAATTTTCCAACGAGAAGTCTCTTAGCTGGAAAATGAGAATTCTTTCTACAGAGATCGGCGTGCCCGTGCTGATGACCAGCGAGAGCTGGTCGAGTCGGATGGAAATCCGACTCAATGAATCTGAATTTGCAACTTCAGATGTCTATGACCCCAAACACATCAGGCTTGCAATCCGTGACGAAGAAATGTTCAAACGGATATTGAGAACATTTGGAAGACTGCCACATGAAGTCGTGAGGGCAGTCGATAGCGCATTCCTCGAGGAACGTGCTGATGGGATATTCGGAATCATGAAACCGATCTCGTCGGAAGAGACCGAGAAAATATTCCGTCGCTGGGATCGGTACCTGAGATGGGTAGATAAGCACTACCCAAATCAGGACACAAATATCTTTTGGGAAACTGAGAAGCTCCCGAAGAACATGCTCTCGTGGGGAGCAAGATATATTCTCGGTGGTATTAAACCATCGAGAATAGCGATCAAAGCAATCTCGAAAGGGATTGCTGAAATTGACCCCTCGGGTATTATTAAATACACCGAGGACAGCCACTTGTTCTCGGTGTATGATTTCACTTTGTCAGACGAAGGACGGGGACGCTATGAGTCCTTTGGCTGGTCCGCAGCAATGAGCTTGTCCATCCATAAAGCCGTCGAAACGGCTTTTAGTGGCAAGGATAAGAAAGACGATGAAAACATCTTTGTTGTGAATAAAATCCCCGAGCAGTGGGAAATTGATGCCGGTTACTATCGTGGCATCAAGAAGAAGCGTGACTAATCTCACGCTGCTCGCAACATGAGTCCGGCACAGTAGCGCGTTCAGTGCGCACAGCGCCTGTGCCGGACGACACGGGGAGAAGGAGGTGTGTCCCGTGACAAAAAAGAAGAATGACAACGGGCGGGGACACACCCCGCCCGTATCATTTTTTTTTTGATTATCCGTTATATATATTATTTATCTGAGATTTGAGGTTAATCAAAACCTTGTTGGCAGCTGCAGTTAGAACAACTGACGGAATCATACGTTTCAGAATTGAACCAGCTGACACGAACATCGAGATTTCTTCATTCGGTGCGCTTTCAGCATATGGTTCCAAACCTTCCGGAACAACTTCTGAGATGACCTGCTTGGATGCTGCATACACAACACACTTATCTCCGATTGATACATCGTCACCATGTTCAATGTATATTTCAACAAGAACATCGCAACGAATACCTTTGATCGTTTGACCCGACAACGGACGCGTCGGTGCACCATACAGTGTTCCCATCTTATAGACAGAATCACTATTATCGTATCTATCCAACATTTTCCGTTTTGCGATATTCTCTTTGAAATGATTGTCAATGATCTCAAAGAGAGATGGTGACAAACGATCCAACGGGCGATTCGTGTAGATACGAATGTCTTTAACAACACCCGCATGTTTTGAACGAACAACACGTTTCGCTGTGTCCAGATTGCTACCGGCATCTCTGAATGCATTCAAGAAAGAGTCAACCGCTTTGTCACCAGTATCGCCCAATCCAAATACAATCAACGGGTCGCCGATTTCAATTTCGTCGCCAACTTTAACGATGGATTCAATGTCGTCGGTTGCTTCCAGTTTGGATGCTTGACACATTGTAACATGGGTTCCCAGACGTTTTGACATCTTGCTTGTCATAATGCCGGCGTCTTCATATGTCGCGTAAGTACCACAAAATGCAACCTTTGCAAGTGGACCAAGATTCATACGAACCATCCCGGTCGAATCCTTCGAGAAGAACTTTGAATGATATGCAAGGATATCATTCTTGGAGAATTTGTCTCCCTTCTTGAAGTTTGGAAGCAGCTTGTTATCAACATAGAATCCAGAACCAGGATTGAATGAGTATCTGCTATTGACCGGAATTGCTTGACGCTTTTTGGAATCATACTGGACGACCATATATCCGTCTGCAAGATCAATAACTTGACCATTCTCTTTTGCCATGACAGAAAATTCATCAGACAGATAAGCGGCCGCGATTTCATCCAGACCGTTTGAAATCAAAACTGGTTGTGCGTCATCCACCGGAAGAATGTGACCAGTCTGCGACGTTGCGATTGCAGTACGAATTGCATCATCATGTGTCACAGTTCCAGGTGTCAATAACTCAGAGAACGATGCCAATTGTAAATCGTTATAATCGGCTTCAGTTGGATCATCTGCAATAGTATAGCCACGAACAGACGAAACCTTCGGATCGATTGTCAATTGACGAACAATGCCAACATTTGCAGAGTTTGGTGTTGACATTGCCATCTTACCAGTCATAGAAGGATCAAACGAACGTTTTGCTTCTGAATACGCTTTCTCTTGGTTAACACCACCATATCCCTTCTTGGTGATGGTTTCCTCTTCATGCAGTTCAATCATTGGATTCAACGCAGAAGATGTAGAAACTGTTTCCGTTGCCATCAATTCATTCATGATTGCCATACGGTTGAACACGAGTTTGTTATCACGTGTTCTGGAGCCAACGCTGTTGTTATACTTCGAAATCGCAACGGCCAAATGATAATGAATCATTGCCGGAATGATTTCAGAAGAACGGATGCGATACAATGATGAGTTGTTCTCAGATGTGAAGTTGTTATCGGCAAGCATGTTCGCTGCATAAATCAGCATATCCGCGATGTTATTCGGAACATGATAATGCTGACAAACATCTTCTGTGATGGCATCAACGAAGAAGTGATAATATGTGATGAATGTTGTACGCTGTGAATATTGTTTGAAGAACAACTGATTGAAAATATCGACATACACGGAGTTATCATCCATAATGGTCGTTTCAAAATCAGTTGAATTGTATTGTCGTGTGTTGATGCGATAGAAACCATTGAAGATCAACTGATTCAGAACTGTGTTCTGGATTGCAAGTGTTCGATCTTTAAATGGTATCTTCAGATATCCAGGCACCTGTTCACGGGGTGCAACATATTTGTATTGTGCACCAGAACGTTTCAACAGAGAAGGAAGACCTTCCCATGCAGCGATTGCAACGCCCAATGGAATCAGAACACCGATCTTGATGTCGGCATACATCGACAACTTGTTCGGTTTACCCTTTGCATACAACGCAGAAATATCAGACGGAAGGTTCTGTGCAATAATCTCCGTCAATGACCGACCTTTTCGGTCCAATCCGGTTTCAGTATTCAGAACGATCGGGACTTGGTTAATCATGCCACAGCAGAATTCATTGTCATCGACGTTCACGAACCCATAGTCACGTTCACACTGGTCGCGGTTGAAGATTATCTTACAGACAAGATCCCTGTTTTCAAACATGTACCACGACTTTGCGTATTCATCATATTCAATCGTCGAGATGAATCGATTGTTCGTAACAACTGAGCTTCCGTATTGGACATATGGATTCTTACCCTTAGCGTCATTTCTCGATGCAACGGCTTTCAGCATCATCGTAATGTCGACAAGAGATTTCGTATCATAACGAGATACGGTAATCTTGTTATAATTCGATGTCAGAATGACCTTCTTCTTATTGATTTTCAGAATCGGAATCGGGAAATCCTGTTTGCCGATATTATACGTTGATCCATTATAAATGAATCTTCCGTTCTGCATGACAGGAACGACGATGTCGATATGCGACGTTGTGCCAGAACGCTTATTCTTCAACTGCACACGCCAGTTATGCATCATAGAAATCGGAGTTGAGATATCCGTGACATCAATCTTCGTGACAACGAATCCTTCAGGAAGTTTCTGTAATGTCATGAATGTTGATACGATGTCCTGATCCATCATATTTTCCTCATATGCTTCTGCAATACGAGGGAATGATGAACCCTTTTGCGCACCTGGATTCAATGTTGTAATCCGAGATGGAATAGAAGGTGGTGGCATCGGAATGTCTGTTACTGACTTCACAGAATCAGTATTCAATTCCTTCAAACGAATTTGTCCAATATTGGAACGAAGTTTGTATTCACGTGCGGATGTTGTCGTTCGCATAATGGATGCTTCATTTGAAGGTGCGCGCATTGCTGCCAATGATTTTGATGTCTGATTGATGATCTGATTTTCAACCGGTTTGTCTCCACCGAGTTCCAAATCTGCAGCAATACGTTTGTAATTTGCGAGCTTCGATTCATTTGGTGTGATCCGATGTAACAGCCGTGTATTGATATCAAGAGTCTTTGCACGATACATGTCACTCTTGTTGCTTGCTGTTGACGATACGCCAAATTTATCTTTCAATGCCTGAATAGATGATGCCAAACCGGAACGACGTACACCGGATCCGCCTGTTGTCGCATCAGCATCACTACCGTTCTTCTCTTCTGATACATTGGCATTGATCGAATCGATCATCTCATCGACGGATTCATCATCGTCGTCTGTCGATGATGTCTTCGGTCCATTATATGGGCTGCCGATTGTTTTGCACATGGCTTTGATGGCATCCACATCAGCATTTGATGTAGATCTCAAATCCATTTTGTAGTCAGCTGTCGATGAACGGAAAATGACGGTGATATCCTGTGTAATCTTTCCGCCAGTTCCATACATATATGATCCCAACAGACCATTGATCAAATCTGCTTTGACGGGTTCATCCGTGTCATAAATCTTATACCGGTCGGTATTGACAATCAGAATCTTCCGCTTTGCACTTGTGAACTGTTGCAACAATGTTGACAACATCTGTGGTGCATTACGGTTCATATATTCAATCGACAACGGTCTGATGGATTGTGTCATCTGACGCATGACATCTGACAACGAGACATATACATCAGCATGTGACAATTTATTGATAGGAGGTTTGACAACCTGAATCATTGGCGCGAGTTTCTGTTTCATCAGGTAATCAACTTTATTCCGATATTCGGACTGTGAAAGAGCATACTTTATATTCGTTGCTCCTATTTTACTACCCAACGAATACGGAATGATAATTTTTGTGATCACCCGCGGCGGGGGTATCTTCTTGATCATTTCGACATCATATTCGAATGATCCAGAAAGCAAGAATACCGCAACGTCTTCCGTATCTTTCGGAAGCGAGAATGGTGATGACATTGATTGCAGGTTACGACCTGTTGCAAGATCGGTTGCTTCCTGGTAAAACGGCATACTATCATCTCCTCATAGAAAGGTGGGATTAAGAGAAATGTCTAAGCATCCATATTACCACACATGCCCGCTGTGTGGTGCAAATTTGGATCCGAATGAAAAATGTGACTGTCAGGATGCTGAGGTTACAAAAAAGTCAGAAGAAAGTGGAGTGAATTATGAAAATGAACAAGATGACAAAAGATGTCAGATTCGTAACGATGGAGGATATCACGGGATCACCTGGTGAACAGAATCCGGTTGTTTATAACACCGCGCTTCCCGTTGAGCGTCGCAAGGCGTTATTCCAGAAGCATATGTCTTCGAGATATCCGAATCACAAATTTACCGAAGAGGAACTTGACCAACTGATGTCATTTGATGAGCTTCATCTCGTCGAGTTTGTGAAACTCGTCAAATTATTTATCACCGGAAAGGCGTATACTTAATGTGTAATTTCGGAATGATCGGCTGATTCATGGGTCAAACCTCCTTTCTGAAGTCTATGAGCTGAGCATTCGCGCGTTCGGTCATCATCTTTGCTCGTGCGGGCACACGGGCAAAAAAAACGATCATTCTGAAATAAGATGTAGCGGCGGGGAAACCCGCCGCCGCATTCTTCTTTTTTTTAATCGTCATTGTCAATAAATTCAGCACACAGCATTGCGCCATTCATTGTTACGATTCTCTGAATCGTTGTAATCGATATCATCATCGCCGCACGTTCCTTCGGCGATGCTTTCCGATATTTGGATACAAGCTGTGAAACATTATTCACGATTGTCGGTTTCAAAGTCGTCGTCAGTTTCCGTCTGACATCTGCGGGTGTCACTTTGTAGAACTCAAGAACTTCACCAAATGCGATTGCAAAATTGATGTCATCCTTATAGAACCACTCCAGCATTTGGGAATCGCTTGTGCATGGATTGAACATGTCCAGCCAGATATAGCAGTATACACCCGGTTGCTTTTCATGTATGATATCCAACACTTCTTTGAGTTTTGTCTGTGAAATGGTGTTCGTTTCCGAATTCAACAATTTCACAAGACGCTCATTCAATGACGTGAGTTTGATAGTTCCGTCAGCAACAGCTCGACATAATGCAGCCATGATGATATCATTGTTGACCTTCTTAGAGAAGTCAATCGTTGGTTTCACATCGACAACATTATGCAAGTTTTCAACGGACTCTTTCGTCATTAAAGCTTTCGCTTCTTCAAGAGTCATCATTTGTTGTATCCTCCGTATCAACATAATGTGCTTTTGCCGATTCAATACGAATGTAGTCCGTCTTGTCATTTTCGTTTGTTTCCCAGCATTTCCGGAATTCATCAATAAATTTTGTCAAACATTCCGGCGAGCAAACATCATGTACTTCGATTGATTCAATCGATTCCGCACCCCATGCGTCATGTCCTGTTGTAACACTGAGATATTTCTCGCGGTTTTTGATGCGTTTACCGCACGTGTCACATGTGATTCCTGTTACGATCTTTTTCTCCAATGCAGGTGTGTCTGGATGCGTCTTCTTCCAAATATCAAACTCGGCATGAGACATATACACCTGCTTGATTGTAATTTCCATCTGAGACATAAACGTCCCTCCTTTCGCGGAAATAATATAAATATATGAAATATAAAAAAATATCGTATGGGGGCCGAAGCCCCCATACAACATCTTCATCAATAGCGAGACATGTGCGTCGCAGCCGGATCCAGCTTGAGCAGATAATCCATCTCTGCAAGGCAGAATTCGACGATTGCACGTTCCATTCCCTCTTCCTGGGTAATGGGCTTGCCCGCATAATATGCTTCTGATACGAAGTGTGCAGTTGCACGCAGAATGAAGGATTCATTCGTAGCTTCATCAGAGACCTCTTCAGGCTTGCTGGTCTTACGCTCTGCAAGCTTCTCGTCCAGATCACTGAATACCGGAGAATCGTTGGATTGCGAAATGACTTTCGCAACATCATTGACGACCTTCTTGGAAACAACTTCCTTGATTCTTTCCCGAAGCTCATCATAGTTCTCGATATTCTTCAGCTCTTCCTTCAGAGTTTCTGCATCAGCAGTGGTTGAATCATCCTGACGGTCAACCACTTTGGATTGTACCGTCATAGTCTTCTCGTCGATTTCCTGGATGATATCGGAGAGGACAGGTGAATTCAGTTTACCATTTGCTTTGCAAAGGTAATCATAGCATGTGCAGTTGTAATCATTGCGGACATGATCCATGATCGATTGATCGATCATGCCGTCAAGATCTTTGGTTTCGTCATGCATCATCGCACAAATGATGTCTTTGAGAACATACAGCGAAAGTTTTTCGCGGAATTTCCCGGCATCAAATGTTGAAGGCATTGCAGTTCCCGGATTCTGATGAATCGTTGAATTCACATTATTCGGGAATTTATTGTTGGCTCCATCGATAATGGAATCCAACATTGATTTGATATCAGGCATTATGCTTTACTCCTTTCATCAGTTTGCGGGTTTTTGTCAAAGAAACCTTCTTGAACAGATCCCTCTTCGTCAACATATCGTTGATACATTGATTTCACATACTCGTCAAAAGTTCCGTCGAAATGTTTATTACCGGTTGTATCATAAACATACACTGAATTCTTATGATACAACAATGCGTCATCGTGCTGTATTATACCAAACACGATTTCACCGTCGGTATACATTTCATCATCATCAGACCTCGTGTATTGTGCCACCGTTTGAGCATCTGCGAAGTAGTATGATGTCTCATAACCGTCTTCATCTTTCAGATCAAATTCACCCGCTTTTGCAAGCGTTTGATATTCTTTTGATTTGAATACCGTGACGAATTCTGATGGAAGCTTTCGACCGAGCCATGCTTCAATGTAGTCGACATTATCCGATGCAGGTGTGGAAAGTTTTGCAGACATCTCATCAAATGTCGTACCGAGTTGATGTCTGTCATTGGGCTTATTGCTGAACAGATATGCATTTGACGCGAAGTTGTAAAAGATATAACCATCATCAGAACATTTAAACAGTGGAATGTTTGCAGACATGATGGTCATACCTTCCCCCATATCAACAGGGACACCGGACTTCAGTACCGATTTTGGTGTCACAACATGTGTTATGATAAATATCTTCCCATCAACAGAGAGGAACTTTCCACGCCATTTGTATCCATCGCGGTAACCCTTTGTGAGATATGCTCGCAAATCGGTAGGAATAGATCCAGTCATTTTCTCAAGTTTCGAAACAGTTCGGCCGGCCATAGCATCTCCAATCTTGGAGAAGAAACCTTCTTGAACAGTCACGAATTGAGAACGGTTCTTTGATGTGTCATACCATTCTCCGAGATCATTCATGTCGAGTGTCAATATGTCAAATGAGTTGCTCTGATGTGGAGAAACCAGTCTGGCAGAGAACTCGCCGCCGTCAATAGACACTTCGACTTTCAGTTGCACATAACCTGCCGGACGTTTTGTGTCCTTCAGATTCTTGATATGACTGCAGTCTGAATCAAACGTAATATACGCTTTTGTATCAGACACGATCTCACCAGATGCAGGCGGATACAAAAATTCCAGATAATATTCGTAATGCTCGAAGTTGTCTTGCAATTCAGCTTCGTCAGCATTGTCCGTCTTTTCTCCTGTCATGTACTCATAGAGTTTGTTGAGAGCATTCTGACGAAGGCCATTGTCCAAGCAATACGGATATACGATCTTTCTCAAAATCGAATCCTTTGCACCTGAACCAACGGCAGGACTGAATAATGCCTGAATTATCAGTACCTGATCGCGGGACATCTTATCCGGGCATTTGATAGGAATATCATATCCTCTGGAATCCGATACAGGACCAACGCCAAACACGGTTTGTTCCTGAACCGGTTTTCCCATCTTCTGTTCAACAACCATAAGAACGCCAGACGCTTCAGAGACGAACGCTTGGATCATTCTCTTGACTGTCATAATACTGCCTGGATCAATATCTGCCCGAAGCATTTTACTCAGATCGGACAGACAGTGATTCAGTTTCAAGAGTTGTTTGCGTTCAGTCTCATTGAAAACATTCTTCATGGTTGATGCATGATGGACGACACGATTGAGTTTCCATCCTTCTTTTCTGAATTCAGAACAGATCTTCTCAATGTCCATATCGGAGCTATTTAATATGCCGAGCGCTTTTCTGAGGTGAATATCCAGCTCCTTGTTAATATTACCTCGCGTCAGAAAAAAAGCTTCTTGCTCCACACTCGGTGCCGCGCCATCTGCAGGCGGGACGTCAGAATCGATCGGTGGTTGGACATTTGTATCAGCATTCTGCAGGAATTCCTTCAGCTGATCCATTGGCATGCCCTTGATCTTCTCCTGTGCTTGCGCCAGAATCTCGTCCATTGACATATTGTCAAAGTCAAGATCCGACGTTGCAGGAGGCTCATCCATAGGTGCCTCTTCGGAACCGGCATCACCGATTTCTGCATCCAGGTCAGCTTCAGTCGGTGCGGCTTCGTCGCCACCGAGATCTGCGTCAACGCCATCGATGTTCACGTCATTTTCAGCGTTTGCATCATTCTGGGTTTCATCAGCAACCTTCTCTGCAATCTGGTCGGAAACGTTGTTTGTATCAACGATTTCCTTGTTTTCGGTTCCATCAGCAGGTGCTTCTGCAGTAGGATCACCTTCGATTGGAGGTGCTGCAGCATCAGGAGCGGCTCCATCGACAGGTGGAGTAGCATTTGGATCGGCAGGTGCACCATCAGGAGGAGGTGCATCGAATGACACAGCCGGTGCATCAGGATTTGCAGCCGGAGCTTCGTCAGGATTGCCGAAATCAATTGCTTCCTGAACGAATCTGCTCGGGCGACGGTATGGAGTCTTCTCCCGTGCTGCTTTCGCTCTGAGTGCATCACCTTTCTGCATGCAATCGAGACCGCGAACCGCAGAGATATCCATTTCGGAAACAACTGCGTCACCGCCTCTGCTGAGCTTAGACCATCCGACATATACAACATCGGAAGTTCCATCGATTTCACACTCGATTGTGACACAGAGATGGTCACCAGGATCGGTCGGAACGATCATCTTGGTCGGAGTAATGAAACTCCAGATGTCTTCTGCAGAAGTTGCGCCGACTTGTTTGCCGAACTTTTCGAAGACAGCTTCTTGAATGGTCTGTTGACCCTCTTCCTTGAAAGCAGTGACACTGTCAAGCTGCTTCTTCAGAATCTGATCGTTCTTATCGGTTTGGAATTCGATTCCGAGTTTTGCGGAAAGGCTGTTTCCGTTCAACTGACCGCATTCCATAATGAATCTGGAAGGGACACGATCGTCTGTCATGTCAATATGGTCGAAGCCATAGAAACCTTCCTGAATGCAGTATTTTTTGTATGCTGCAAACTTCTCCTGAGCTATGCCACGGCACCGCTCTGAGAATGCATCATCCGGTTCACGCATGAACTGTGTTGTCGTTGCAACGGCTTCCTGATAGAAGTCATCGACAGTCTTCATGGTGGTGTAATCATCCATTTCCTGGACAGTAGCATCGCCGGGAACATTGGTGAGACGACCAGACATGAGATCGACTTCAACAGATGTGATCTCAACGTCATCCTCAAGCGGAATGTCGATCTTCGTGAACGGGCGGTCACTGCCTGCTTCTGTGCCCGCCATGCTCAGGTCATCGAGCTCTTGGAACAGATGTGCACATTCCAACACAGCGTCGGTCATTTGTGCTTCTTCTTGAACAGCTTCGAATGCTTGTGCTGCTTTGGCTTCATTCGCACGAGATTCAAGCTGCTGTCTGATATATCCAAGCATAATGAAAATTCTCCTTTGCAAAAATTTTTTATAAATAGACACACATATCGTTTTTTGGCATACCGATGTGATGTCTCTATTTATTATAATAGAACACCCATTGTTTCCTTAAAAATCTCTGAAACCATTTCGGGTGTTAACTCTGAAATACCGAGCTCTTCCAATTCGAGATCTCCCTCAATAGTGGTCCCGTTAATGGACGGCTTGTTCTCGAGTTCATTATAATCCATAAGGCACCTCCAGAAAGGAATGATGATATGAATCCATATAAAGAGTATTTGGACAGAGTGTTCACAACGTATATGACAATACATCCGGACCGAAATCCGGATAAGGTCAGACGCCATATACAAGAACTGACGGACAGACATTTCAAAGATATCCCATGCCAGTTGAATAACAATATCACACACGAGACGATTGATACGACAGTGTGTGCGACATTCGATTGGATTGAGCAACGTTCACCGATCATTACAGGAAATGGAACGTTCTTCAAACAGCATGAAGAATATCTCGCACCGATCGTGGTCATGCTTGAAACACTTCAGGCTGAACGCAAAGGCGTAAAGAAAGAAATGTACAAGCACGACAAAAAATCGGTTGAATATGCTCTGCTGAATACAGAGCAAGGATCGATCAAGGTCATTATGAATGCTGACTACGGCGGGTCTGGAACGACGTTGTCACCATTCTATTCATGTTATATCCCGCCTGCAACGACGGGCTCTGCAAAGGTTATGACCACAACCTTAATCTGCTGTTTGGAGATGCTCTCTGGCAATCAGAACAAGTGGGCAAAGATTCAAAATATCAATGGTTTGTATGATTTCATCCATATCGTTTTGACAGATAATGAAGAACGTCCAACAGCAATCAACGATACATTTACAATCGATGAGGTGTGCGAAGCATTGATTGGATTCGTGAATGACTACTCGTTGGAAGACATCAAATATTTGAAGGCATTTCTGTTTGCATTGACCCCTGCACAGCGCACAAAACTGCGGTTGGCATTCCAGGTCAAGTTTGTACTGACCGAATATCTTCAGAATGAGATTGATGATGTGATGACATATCTGAAGGCGAATCGTCTGAATTGGTCAAACATCTCGAAAGAGACATTGGCAATCTCCGGTTTTGGCACAGACATTCCTGCGGAAATCAAATCACAAATGGATCATATCAGCAAGGTTGTGTTGGACAATTGTTGCTATCCATTCATCCTGAATGATAATGAAGTTCGTGCGGCAGAAATGGAACGTGTCATTGTTTGCGTTACTGATACAGATTCACTGATGGTTCATTTCGCAAACTATCTTGATGAATTCCATGCGCGTGTTGAGAATTTCCGTGATAGCTGTATCATCGCATCTGCCCTTGGAATGAGGTTGTTCGTTGAAAATATCATTCCGAGAATGGTCCGTTATCTGACAATTGGGTGTAATATTAAAGATGAATACTATCGTAAGAAGTTTGTCTTTAAGAATGAATTCGGATTCTTGGCACAAGCATTAATTGCAAAGAAGATGTATGCTTCTGCAATGTTTGTGCAAGAAGGTTCTCCGCGTGATATTCATGATATTGCGGTATCAGGTTTGTCATTTAAGAAGCGCGACTCCGCAGAATTCCTTGAGGAGATCATGGTGCATCTTTATGATAAATACATTCTCACACCTGATCATGTATCTGTCGAAGGTATCATGGATGAATATTATGCGTTGAGAGAACGTCTGAAAGGAGAACTCGATCACAATCCAAAATATTATCAGGTACTTGGATTGAAAGATGTATCTGCATATGATGCAAACAAAATCCTTCCGGAGCAAATGCGTGGTGCTTTGGTATGGAATGAACTGTTCCCGGATGAGCAACTGCTTCCGATGGACCGTGTTATCGTTGTTCGGTTATCATTCGAAAAAATGCAACAACACGCATCTGAAGATCCAAAGATTGCAGAAGTGTTGAGAATGTCTTTGGTCAATAATGAGAAGATGAAAGATACACCTTTCATCTGTCTGCCCGAACACTATCATGAGATCCCGGATTGGATCAGTCTGATCATTGATAAAGATGGTATGGTTGATAAACTCCTGACACCATTCAAACAACTGCTGAGTTTGTTTGATATCATGGTCGCTGATACAAAGGCTGGTTCGATTTCGTCTCGGATGATGTGTTTATAATGAAAGGAGTATAATCGAATGCTTGATGAAATTTACGTATGGATGGAATCATACGCGGGCGTATCATTTGAATTTGAGGAAACGATTGCGGCGGTCTCTGGGACTACCGCGATCGTCGACCCATATGGATGGTATTCGGCATTAACAGTCACATTGTGTCAACTTGACGATGCATGTGATATCATCGACATGTACCAATCCGCAATTCCTGATAATCTTCCCACTCGTAAGAAGATGAAACGTGCTATCACGGAGAATGTGCTCGGATTGATGGTCGAAAATATCCGCAGTGTCTGTTCTCAATTGAACATCGAACCGGTTGAGATTAAGACAACTGATATCTTGAAAGAGATCATCGAAACTATGTATGAGCTTCTGAACATGTTGAACACATACTCGATCGATGAAATCATCAAGAATAATCTTTATGTGACCCATGAAGAGGAAAACGATGATTCGTTTGCAAATATGCTGAATATCATGAAGGAAGATATGGTACAGCTTGCGACGAATACAAAAGCAATCCGTGATCAATATTATGAGGCGCAGGATACTGCTGAAGAGCTGGGTGAAATTGACTAAATTTGGACAATAATATTGTTCTAAATGGTGTCAACATTAACATACATTATTTTGAAAGGAGAGTGGCTTCAATGCCGTTCCAAAATTCAGGTTTCAATAACCAAAACTCATCCTCTGGTGAGAAGAAGAAGACCAATTGGCCGGTTGGCAGACTGTTCTGTTCTGATGCTGTGATGAATCTTAGCATCTGGAATTCTGATTCCGCAGTCTACACCATATTCGCAATCAAGGAGGCGCGTGGTAAGGACCCGTCTACCGGTGCGAATATCTATGAGCAGAAAATGCCAAACGAACTCCCGCGCGTATTCATGAACCCTGAAGCGCTCCGTGGTTTTATCGAAGGCGCTAAGGCACTCGACATCACAACAAACACAACGGTGCAGGTTCCGCAGAAGAATGGTTCCAAGATCACGATCACTACCAATGACTCTCAAGTCAAGATCACGCTTGAGACTCAGAAGCAGGGCTCTCGTACGGCAACCTTTGAGCCGGTCCCGTTCGGCGCAACAAAGGTCAACGCACAGTGGAAGAACATGCTGACGCTGCTTGATATTGCCATGAAGAAGGCGCTCTTTGCAAAGCTTGATCCGGAAGAGTTTGCGATGGCAATGGGTGGCAACAACGGCGACGGTGACGAAGAGGTCCCGATCTGATGATTGATTTCTCCAACATTGGACAAGAAGCTTTCGTGATTCAGTACGAAGATCTCATATCGCTGATCGGATTAAACGTCGTCCGCTATATCAGATCGAAACAAGGTCTGCCTTCAACGGATGAATTGACCCTCGAATATTGTAATCGTACAGATTATGACATCGAGAAGTTTGTTCGAGAGCATGATGTGATCGGCTGTGAGTTTCCTATAACGGAGATGTACAAATCTCCGATTGCGTGTCGCCCGAACTTGGCGTATGCGTTTAAGATAATGGAAGCGGCTGCGCGAAATGGAATTCGTCGGTTTGTGATTCATTCAAATGAATATTCACCTGCCATCGAGAAAATTGTCAATGCATTGGAGATCAAAGTAACGTATAAGCACGGGGATATCGTCCCCGTGCTGAATGCGTTACCCAACTGCACATATACAACATCTGATCCGAATAATATTCGGAAGTGTAAGGATGTTGATGCTCCATTCGCATTGACGATTGTCGACGACTTCCAATATGTTGCACCATTCGTGTTGGATCAATCGTTCGTTGAAGAGCTCAGAAAGAGAGGAAAGTATGTCCAGTTCACCGGCGTGATATCCGCCGGAATTATCTGATATCACTTCATTCAGTCAGGAGGTTGAAGACACTATGACCGAGCCGCCCAACAAAACCCTGTTGTACCTGTATGATCCTGATGAAACGTATGAGTACAATGCTGCCCACGGAACGGAATATCCGTATAATGGTTTCCCAACGGGTCAATATGGACGAAAGTACAAGAAGACCCGATTCATAAATTGGGAACCTATTCCGGAAGACATTATTATCAGACATAATGGTTCGCAAATCTTTGTGAACTTCTCGGCATTATTCCCGAACAACGTAATCGATCCTGCCATCCAGCTGTTCCAAATGAGAACACGTCGTCTGGATTTACAGAATCTGATTTGTGAACAGATCAATTTCTTCACGGCATTATATGACCCTGATAATGATCTGATTACAAGTATGCTTGTTGCGAAGTACCTGACAGATTCGCAAACATATACAATCGTGACATTTGAAGAATATCAGCAAAAGCTGTTCGACATTCTGTTCCCTGAATGGACCATTGCTAGAATTCGAAAGATGGTTGAAGAAAACGACGTTGGCGACGATGTCAAAGGTTTGTTCCCCGAAGATATGCCGCGAGATATCTTTATCGTGTCCTTCATGATCAAAGTCATGCATATTTTCATCGAGCACTTCATCATTTCAACAGGTAATTCTCCGAAAGACCTGTACGAGTTATTCGCAATGGCATTCACAAATATCATGAATCATATCAATCCGAACATCTATGTTCTGTTGTATGATTACGTGAATTCATCCGTTGTACAATCATGCTCATCAAATGCGAACATTTATGACATGCAAGCAATTGATGGTGTGACGATTCCGACAACCACACTCTATGTGATGAGAAAGAGTTTGTTGTGTGACGGTTTAATCAAATTGACATTTGCTTCGGCATGGGACAAAGTCCAAAAGAGACCCACATTCTCTTGTGTCGGTTTGATCAAAGCAATCATTACGCAGGCATCGTTCGTCACAAGAAAGGTCCAGCTCAGATACTCGCTGGTCAATGTTGATGATATCTCCCAGCTGCTCCCGGACCAGATCTCGAACAATTCACCGATTTCAATGATTCGGTCGTTCAACCCTGGAGAGTATTCGTGCGTATACATTGATCTGAAGGTTATCATCGGACAAGTCGCAAAAGAAATCGATCTGTCTCCTGTTGACTTCTATCTTGAGAATCTTCCGCAGATGAATGACCTTTCCAAAGTGCTTGTCGAAGCCGTTTTGTACAATAAATTCCATTCCAGCATTTCGATCAATATTCTGTCAATGAAGCAAAAGTATATTCTGCTTCTGTATGTTCGCCATCTGATCATGCAGATCTATTCTTTGACGGAGGAAGACACGAAATCGAACCCGCTGATCAGTATGTTGATGGCAAAGACTGTCACGCATACGACGAAGACGTTGACCGCAAAGGATTTGAATTCTATCAAGAAATTCGTGAAGCTGAATAATCTCCGCGAATTCTTGTTGAGTGAAAAGAATGTGACGACGTTTATCGAGTCTATCGTCCATTCCGTTCTTTCATCATATACGATCGTGAATCACAATGATCCATCTCTGTTGAACACTCCGCTCCAGTATGATGCAAATAACATGACACTGGATTTGCTTGACATGTGTGTTTCATTGTTTGATTATATCACGAATCCTCAATAAAGAGAAAGGCGAGAATACATATGAATGCTCAGCGACTCAATCTTGAAATCGAATATCTGAAAGATATTGCGACTCATAATGGATTCTTGATCCAAGAAGAAGACCATTATTCTCCGACGAATGTGAACGCGCTCGTAGATTCTACAAAATTCACAGACTGTGAATACAGATGTGACTGCGGCGCGTTCATTGGACAAGATCTGATCGGTCAAATCTGTCCAAGATGTAAATCAGAGATTACATTGCATTCTCTGAACTTTGCATATACTGGATGGATTGATCTCGGCGAACACAAAGTGATTACTCCGGTATACTATATTATGTTGAAGCGTGTTCTCGGAACGAATATGCTTCGATACATCCTGGGTGATTACAAATCCAAACTTGACATCAAGTACAACGAAAATGATCATGGCGAACCTGAGGAAAAGAAACAGAAGAAGGCAGGCCGTGTCTCTCAGGATGACATCCGTTATATCGAAAAGAAAATCCCGAAAACAAAATTGATGTATCGGGGAATCGGTCATGACGGATTCTATCAACGTTTTGAAGAAATCATGAACGCATGTGCTCCGAAAAACAATGAAGAACTGAAGATCCTGCTGGACAATAAGGAAGCTGTATTTACTTCGAAGATTCCGCTGTATTCCACGGCTTTCCGACCCGTCTCCAAAACCTCTGAAACAAAATTCTATCCCAAGATCAACAAATGGTTTGCACAAATGGTTTCTGTCGCATGCAGAATGAAGAACATGGTGCTCAACATGGAATACATGCAGGCACTCAACTACATTCAGAAATGCTGGATGGAAGCTGTCGAGCACATCATTAAGAATGAAATGTCTAAGAAGGACGGCTACGTTCGTACAGAAATCATCGGCGGCTCATTCGCATTTTCTGCACGTGCGGTTATTACACTTGACATTTCTCTGAATGTTGATGAAGTGGACCTTCCGTACTCGATGGTGCTGACGGCATATCAGTATCGGCTGACATATATGCTGGCGACGCGTTATAATATGACACTTGAGCAAGCATACCTTTTCATCAACACATATGAAAAGAATGAAATCATCATCGGCTTACTGGATGAGATCATTGCAGAAGGACAATGGGTTCTGTACTTACGTGAACCGACGAACAATCTTGCATCAATTGTTCTTGCAAAGATTCGTCGTTACAAAGTCGGAGATGATACAATGTCTGTTCCGCTCGAACCGTTGAGCGGACTGAACGCGGACTTCGATGGTGATGCATTGGATATCTGGTTCCTTCTGGATAAACAGCTCGTACAGAAGTTCGATGCATTCCATTATTCATGCCTGACTGACCGCATCAATGAGAAGGTGTCTCTCGATATTCTTTCATGGGCAGATGTTGCTCTTGGAAGAATGACTGAATGATATGAGATGTTGGAGGGGCCTGCGCGCCCCTCCATAAATCTTTTTTGTCGTGAAATATATATTGTTATTTTGAGCGGGTAAATGCATCCGAAAAACGGTTTTGTAACTTTATTTAGGGAGGCGATCAAATGAAGAAATTTGATCAAATTATACAAGAATATTCTCGAAAAAAGGAGGACCGAATCCAAGAGGAGATAAAAAACGCGGGCACACAGGATTCTTCTCCGATTTCGAATATGATCCGAGGTGCATTGAAGTCTGGACATAAGGTATACCTATGCACAGATTGGCATCTGTGGAAGTATGACAAGAAGACAAAAGAAATCAGTGAAAGATCTGATAAGCAGGCTATCATCAATGCATACAATAACAAAGTGACAGACGATGATGTCGTTATTTATCTCGGCGATTTGATCGACGGAGAATGTGAGCCAAAGAAGAAAGAACTTGCAGCTTTGCTTGATTCTCTGAAGGGAAAACGGATTATGATCCGTGGAAACAACGACCTGTTTCCTGATGCGTTCTATCTGCAGCACGGGTTTAAGTATATCACGCCGAAATTTGTGTACAACGATATCTTGTTTACACATATGCCGGAAGATCATAAACACAGAATGAACATTCATGGCCACATCCATGGATACAAAACTTATTGGCTGCCATATCATGATATGATTGATGTGGCATTTCTTAACGGACGGAAGGAACCAGTCGAGATGAATGCGGTGATTGATGCATTGCCAAAGTATCGAAAAGTCGCAAAGGAAGTACCTGCAAGATTCGAGCAGGAGTTTGCATCATTGTAATAATGGGCGGGGAAACCCGCCCATTAAATATATTTTATGGAGAGTGAAGAATAAATGGATGACGTGGATCTCCAATATGAAGTGCTTCATGAGCCGTTTAATGTCGACGTGCATAAGAAGACCTTCATAAACTATCTCGAGGTGATCATCAAATCAGATGGAACGATTGAATACGCAGTTCCGTCTCATATGATGAAACTAACCGAGATATACGGTAAATCATCAACAGAAATGTTCGATGATTACTATATGACGGACATGAAGATAGATCCAGTGACATGGATCTGCAGACAAACTGGGTGTATATCCGTCTGGAATGATGGTTATACAGGGACTGCAAATGCTGCCCAAAAGAGAGCATTACTCATGCTCAAAAACAACGGAGTATACGGAGGTAGAATCGGATGAAATGGTTCATTTCACAACCTATGGCGGGGATGACAGACGAACAGATTCTCGCCAGACGCAATGAGATTATCGATTTGATCAAAAGCATGCGTCACAACGAAGAAGTCGAGATAATCGACTCATTCACCAAAAGTGAGGAGATTGTTGGTAAAGGACGTATCGCGATGCTGGGCGATTCCATCATGCTTATGAAAGATGCAGATGTTGTATTCTTTGCCAATGGATGGGAGAAATCTGCCGGGTGCAATGTTGAACATGAGGTGTGTGTTCAGTACCACCTCAGGCGGATTTATGAGTCAGCATTGAATACGCATTATAACCCAGCCGAGGTGTGTACGAACTATACTGAGAAACGCACGCCGTTTTCCCCATCCCCGTTTTCTCAAAATCCAGATACGGTAACTTTTTGGAGGTAAATATGCGTAAGATTAAAATGAAACCCGAATATTGGCCACCGCTAATCAAACAGCTGGAATCGGTCAATGCACACAGACATGTCGGCACGATCATATCCGGCATTTTCATGATTCATACTCTGCTTAAGGAGTACATCTACACGGTTCATATTTATAATGCGGACAAGGATATCTTCGAGACAATCGGCAAGTACAAGTTTGTCGGAGAAGACGCATTGTCATATCAATTCGAAGAAGTTGAATCCGCGTTGTCAAATGTCGAGATCAAGACGATTACATTGCCAAAAATCTGCTGTGATCGTTACTTCTTCCAAGCGGAAAAGTTCGGCGATGTTGTCTAAATTATCATAATATGCGGACAGCTATGTACTCGAAATTTGAAACAAAGGGGATGCATCTATGTTCGCATTCATTGGAGACACCCACCTCGGCGTAAAATTGCCACAAGCCGATTTCATGAATTCGCTGTCGACATTTCTGGAACATATTCGGGATGCTGAAGAAGAATGTCATGCAATTTTTGTATGCGGCGACCTGTTTGAACATCGGCTATCGATCGATGATGCTAAGTTTGCCGCTAAGTTCATTGCGGCGTTGGTCTATAACCATTCCAAGAAAGATCATACGAATATTCCGATATATTTCGTGCATGGAACATATTCACATGATCAAGAGCAATACCCGATCTTTTTATCAATGCTTGATGAGATTGCGAAAGCGAATGTTTTCTATATCCCGAAAGCATGTGTATATCCGGTCGTGTTTGGAGATAAGAAAGTATTGTTCCTTCCACAGGAATATGACAACGTTGATTATTCGAAGTTATTCGACGACGAGTATGACATAATCGTTGGCCATGGTCCGATTGCGTCACAAACCAAGAATCCGTGCAAATCTAAGAATTATGAAATCATACATTCAGCAGAGTTGCTCGGAAAGATTTCGAAGTTATGTGTGTTTGGGCATTATCATGGATACACCGACTTCGGGAATCATGTATACTACACCGGACCGTGGTTACAATGGAAATATGGAGAAGACGAACCTCGAGTATTCTTCTTCTGTAATGACAATTTGGAAGTATTTACAAAACCGAATCCATATGCAATGAAATTCGAGACAATCGAGATTCACAATCCAGAAGAACTGCGTGAGAAACTCGCGCAAGACATTAACACCCCGCATCGGTTTATCATCAACTCGCCGTCATGTGATATGGAAACATATCGTGGTATTATCAACTCAAACAAATCGTCGATGGCAAAATTCCAATTGGAAGAAATTGTCGATGAAGATGATTTGCAGTTGACTGTTGATGAGACAATCGACGCACAGATGGAAGCTGCTCAGCCAATTCCTGTATTGGGCGCTTTCATAAAGGACAAATACAATCTTGATGCAGATGAACAACTGCATGAATATGAAGCCCAAATTTCAAAGGAGGAAAGTCGAAATGGATGAGCGCGACGATTTCCCATGGATGCCTGATAGAGTTGATCCTGAGAAAGCAGCTGTCAAAGAACGCATTGAGCGTGAAGCTGCTGAAGAACGGGAACGTGAAAAGAAACGTTCTCGGGTTAAGTTCTGGATTTTAATCGTTTCAATCATCGCATTTGCATGCCTTGTGTCTGGTTGGGCAACGATTGAAATTATTCGCAAAATCGCAAACGGTTAAGGAGGAAACAACCATGAAACAGAAAGGTCTTACAGCCATCGAATGGATCGTGATTATCGCGATCATTCTTGTAATCGGTGTTATTTTGCTGCCGGGCTTCCTGAAAGTAAGCAACCAGCAAGAAGTCATTGTCACGGTGACAGACAAGGGTATCAAGGGAAAAGATTCCAATGACAAGTATCTGATTTACACCGACATCACTACTTATGAGATCACGGATGCACTGTTCAAGTGGCGGTGGGATTCGTCGGATCTATACGGCGCAATCCAGGTCGGTAAGACATATAAGATCGAAACAGGTGGATACCGTATCGGCATCTTATCAACATACCCGAATATTTATAAAGCAACGGAGGTTGAACAAACCGATGGATGAATATTATTCCGACGGAATATTGGCACTGATCGGTGCTATCATCTTGATCGCCGTTTTGGTGTTTCTCATATACATTGTAATCAAGAAATTCACTGCGTTTATTAAGAAACGGCAGAAAGCATTTGATGACGCCGAGAATGCCATATTGAGTCAGACAAGGAATCTTAATGAGATTCTCGATAGACCATATGATGACAAGGAGGATATGAATGAAGAAAGTTGATGAATCCATGAACCAGGAAGGACGTATCTGTTTCTTCCGCGGAAAATATGATTTCCTGTCGAACTTCAAAGAGTGCCGGATCATCGATTTCGAGGGTAATGAGTTTACATCGGCAGAAGCGATGTTCCAGTCGTACAAGACTCTTGATCCTGAAGAACGGAAGAAGTTCACTAAGATGGATCCAAAGCAGGCAAAAGCCGCTGGTAAAAAGGTTCAGCTTCGTGAAGACTGGGAAGACATCAAGTTTGACATCATGTGGTATGTCGTATATCAGAAGTTTACACAGAATGACGACCTTTGTAAGTTACTGATCAAAACCGGTAATGCCACCCTGATCGAGGGAAACAATTGGCATGATTCCTTTTGGGGAATGTGCTTCAAAAAGGTTCCCTGCAAAGATGGGGACTATGAGATCCTCCAGGGTGAAAACCGCCTTGGACTCATTTTGAGACAGATTCGGGATGTCATGCTTGACAAGAATATTCCGACTTACTGGCATTCGGAATATGATGACGGTGATGATGCTCACGAAGGATATTACCATATGAGACGGAGACGTGACAGACGAGACTCTGCGCCGGCAATCACGTATACGATCGAAAATCGTCCGTGCTATGAATTTCTGTCAATCAAAAATGAATTGATCGAGCTGATACAGAAACGGCAGAAGCTCGAGTTTGATTCGGCTGATTTGAGATTGGCTATTGTTCATGCAGAGCAACTCACGAGAGAAAAAGCTGCTAATATGGCAGATAAGATTCAATTCTGATGAGAGGGCGGGCTTCGGCCCGCCTTTTTCATTTCGTTTGAGGAGGAAGCATGAAAGTAAAACGTGGATATGCAAATTCTCGCGAACTTGCTGATGATATCTATATCACACTTGTCAATAGAACAGCAGATGTGATCGCACAAACAGGTGATGAATATGGATTTCTGAAAGTCTTACACATGGCAGATGAGGTCCAACCGAAACATTCTGATGGATGGTACACGGATAAACTGTGCACGTTATCAATTATTAAAAACGAATCGGGTTATCATGAGTATCATGTTATGAACATCACAATGCGACATATCGAAGAAGAACGCAGCGACATGTATCATGTTGGGTGTCGATACGAAAATATGTATGCAATCGTTCGTATTAGACCACATGAGTGCAATACTGAAGATACGCGTTTCAATGAACTCCAAGTGTTCTTAAAGGTTGATGGTGTACAGGTAAAGCCTGTTGAATTCATGAAAATCCCGAAGACAGATCCAAAACGAGAAATCATGGGAATTTTATTGGATATCATGGAGCGTTATCTGGATGACGGTCACGTCGGCATTCGCATGGATCTTGATGACATTTTATATGATGATGAGGAGGATTGATTGTGAAAATTCATAATTTAAAATATATTCGGACAGAATCGACAGAAAGCGTTCATGATTTGGCAACAAGATTATTACCGTCATATTCAAAATGTCCGAAATGCAATATTCCTAGAGTAAACAGACGTGCTCGGCGCCGATATAAAAGATATATCGCCGGATTGTTTTCTGTTGATATCATTGGCGCACGGATGACATGTGATAAGTGTTCATCTGAATGGTGGGAAGAAAGCTCAATCGAAAATACATTCAAGTTCAACCCACTTACGGGTATGCTCTGGTTATGGTTCTTCCTGATCTTCAATACTGCAATCGCGATTGCAAAGCTGATAAAATTAATGAATATGATCGAGATTCCGGTGGAAGCCCGCAATGCAGAATTCAGCCATGAGTTCAACCGCAACCTCGGACTTGAATGCCTCGCTATTTTCATCATATGCGCCGCCTCCTTTTCGATATATGTTATCACATCGAATAAGAACAAACATGAGGATGGAAGGAAATGAAACGAAAATACGTGTTCTTTAATCCAGCACAGGTTGCGCGGTTGGCTTTTTATGAAATCTCAACGGCGTTGTTCAATGCGATTACAGCATATGACGGTAGCGAACGTGTTGCCTATGTATATTACGGAAACGACAAGTTCCATGAGAAATACACGGGATTGAATATGGATAAATATACCGTTGTTGATCATATCATGATCGAGAGCTTTGAACATATTCCCGAAGATCGGCTGTATCGATCACATGAAATGATTTCATTCACGTTGGCCGTTAGCAATGATAAATGCCCAACATGTTCAAGTGACAAATGGACGTTTTGGGTAATCGATGTCTTGTTACCGCATCAACATTTCGGTTTAACTATCACATTTCTGGCCGATAAGAAATGGAAAACCACGGAATATTCAACGATACCTATGACTGCCAAAGAATATGCTGATGATGAACTTGCGCAATTCGTAAAGAAACAAGTGTCATCATGCATCAGTCAGTTGTATCTGCATATGATTTTTCCGAAAACCCAATCATACGAGGAGGATTATTATGAAGCATGAAAGACGACAACTCAGTTTCGCTGAGTCGGCGCAACGCAGAATAAAAGACCTGAACTCCGAATGGCTGGATACGATACTCACACACGGTGATGATATTCCCACAGTGCTGCCGGGTTTCGATTGGAAAACTTTACCGGCATATAGAGAGCTGGAAAAGGAACAGAACCATCTGAGGGAAAAACTTGATGTCGAACAGGCATCAATGAAGAAGTATGAAAAGCTCGATGAGCTGTTGAATCGAATCCTCGAAAAGGTTGACCTGATTCCGCTTGGCTATGGATACGAACTCGAGGAATGTGAATGTCCTACAGCTGGTATGGGAACTGAAAATCAACTCGACTATTATAAGTACTGGCTCGGACAGGATAAACCATTGCTGAAATATGGATTGTATTTCATCGCATCACGTGGAGGATACGGTTTGTGTGCAATCGTATTCGACGCGAGCGTTATGAGAAAGACGAATTTGCTTGATGAGTATCGTGGTGCAGAGCTCGGCCTGAGCTTCAATACACATGCACTTCCAAGTGCATTGAAATCGGAAGAGCATGACAGTTATGATCATGATACATTTCGTGATTGTCATAGACAGTTCGCACATTTCTCAGGACGGAACCCTGGTGGCGCAGTATATCCAGCTGCAGCCGATAAGCTGAAATATTTTCATCAGTGTGTTGTTCAGGCAATCTGCAGTATCCTGAGCGAAATCGGCGGCGAGTATAAGGAAATCTTTATGGAAGATAAAAAGGAGGAAAATGAATAATGCTATATTTCACTAGTATTTCTGCGGCAAATGCTGCGCTCTTTGAGCAGTTTACACGGGTCTGCAAAGACCTTTTGATGAAAAGCGGTGTCGATCCTGAGACGATCGACTATTATTATCAGGATGGCGTGGCAGACGGCAAAAATGGATCATACTGCGGACCGTATATGAGCTGCCTCATCTCATCCAGACAGCCTGGATCTTCGGAACCTCATTACCATTTCGCAATCTATAATCTGATCGGGACTCCGAATCTCAGAGTGATATTCTATGATGTCATGACGAAAAATGGTGAAGCGACAGTGGAGTATATCACGCGTCAGGACGAACTCAAACAACTGACGTTTGAGTTTGCTCCGATTGTGCAACCTGGTGATGATGAACCGACACTCGTTATGCCATTCGGCTATCTGTCTGGAATCTTTGCAGGGTTTCTGCAAGCAACATCCGATCTCACAAAAAATCCGGACTATGATCCGGATGGAACAATGAATCAGGAGGGTTAACTATGAGAACAGATCTCGTATTCTTCAGTCTGGATCAGTACGCACGTTTCATGTTTCAGCATCTTTCAACAGCATTGCTTGATTCATTCAGAAATTATGACGAACATGTCAAGAATGTATCACTGCTGTTTTGCACACCCGATGCCGTCAAAGGAATTGACGGCATCGTTGCAAAAGGACAGGAACTGATTGACTATGCACAGCTTGCATATTTTACGAAGAATGAAGATTCTGCCGAAGGCGCACAATCGACCGGTTTCGTATGGATTGGCCTGCTGAGAGATGAGGATACTGAAGACTATATTATCCAAATCATTCTGCCGACAGTTGAAGTTTCGTTCCACGTTGACATCAAAGCCGAATACAGAGAGAATAACAGAAAGCTTTTCACGGCAAATCTATGTGCAGTGAAAAGCCATGAACGTGACGGAAATGTTATCACTGAATTCGTCAAAGACGATGCTGACGATATTGCCGTCATTGTTCGCCATTTCATGAAGATTTTGACAAATGAACTTAAAAAGATCTGCACAAATGCATATTTCGGGACACTTCTGAATGACGTCGGAGATTACACGTATGACGGATAAACCTGAAATAAAACGGATTATCTCTGTGAATGAAGAGAAACCTACCAAATTTCCGCATGCCATAACATGTTTGGAAAAACTGACGGAAGAAATTAATCATGCGATTCTGGAATATTCACGAACCGATTATGATTCAGCTGACATGCTGAAACTCTCTTCAATAAAAACAGAATTGACGCAAGCAATTCTGTTATTGCAGAAAGGTGGTTAATAATTATGGCAGGCGCACCGAATTTTCATACTGAAGCCGAGTGGAATGCATTGCTTAGAAGACTTGACAGAGTCGAAAGAGCGATCCAATCCATACCGTATATCACAGATGATGATGCTTCCGAATTGAAAAAATTAATTGATCGGAATAAAACTCATTCCGATGAACTCCCACTCCCGGCATTACATGGGGGCTTCTTATGTGCAAATACCAAAGATCTTCCCCCGATTAATTGGGGTGACGTACATCCTGAAAATCTTCCCCCTATTAATTGGGACGCCGCACATCCTGAACTGTTACCGACTGTCACAGACAACGGACCGCAAATGAGTGATTCAATCGCTGATAGACTGTCTAAAGTGGAACACGCTGTGGATAATCTCAAACAAGACACCGAATGTCTTTGGGATGTTATCAAGTTATGTTTGAAGACCGTTAATCTGCGTTAATCTGTAAGGAGGAATCGAAAATATGCCTCAATTAACAAGCATTCCCGCATTTGATCAGGATCATTTTCCGATCGGAACTGCGATTCTGATTGAATCAAAAGGTGATGAATTTTCCGGTAAACTTGACCCGGAAGTGGGTATTATTATCGGATATCTTGAAAGCCACACTTTGATGAAAGTGCTCACAAGGCGTACCGCAAAATATGGTGGACAGTGCATCTCGGCAAGATCAATCGGTCATACGGTCGTTCTTACAAGATTGATTCCCGAGCCCGATACTGTGGAAGATATGGACTATAAGGCCGCGGTTGATGAAATCAACGGTTGTTGTTTTATCCCACCTGATAATGAGGTTTTCGAACCGGGAGGAGACAACTATGAATGATCAGCAACATCCATACGATTTAACGGAAGCAAAATTGAATGCTACTGCCCATAACATCAGAGATATGTCATCAGAATTGGCATCGATGCCGGATGGTGTATTCCATGATCAGATGAGAGCATTCATCGAATTGCAGAAAACGAAATCACGCAATCGATCACTAAAGAAATCTGGAAGCTGCCGTTTCAAGGAGATTTTCGATAATGGAAACGAGCTTAAATTGCAACCTTTTCGTATCAAGCCGCCTGAATTCAAAGAATACCCAGAAATTAAAAAGATTGCATCAGGAGTAACGGCGGATGATCTTATTGACATTGCAAAAGATTTTTCAGCGATGGAAGGCTCATTGTACATGCGGATGGTATATGACATTATGAGAACAAGCGACAAGGCGTGTTTTGACTGCTTTAGGGAATACCTCGGATGTAAAACTGCTGATGACGTATTCAAGATTATGACAACCGAGTCAATGTATCATCTATACAATGAAATCGTCCCGTTGATCAATCAACGAATCGGGGAATATCTTAATTTGACAGGAATCGGTTTTCTCGGATTTTGCGAAACGGACAAACCTGCTGATGATTCCAAAGAATCTCTTGATCGGCTTCGTGCCAGATGGGAAGAAATTTATAATGAGAATGCAGCAACTGCAGAAAGTGAGGAGGGTAAAGCATGACACCAGCAGAAATTGAAAAATATGATAAGACCATTCTCAGCAGAGATTGGTCAGATCCATTCATCATAGAAATGTGGCAGCTCGCACATGGAATCGACCCGACTTCGAACAAAATTCCCATGAGTGGTACTTATGGTGGGGAGGATACAGAATTCTCAAACGAGTTCGTTGAGAAAATGAAAAAAGCCATCCTTCTTTCTCATGAAAAATATGGGTGGATGGCTGACACATATCCGACACTTGCAAAGGCAATTGATTGTGCGGCAGATAGGATCGAAGCATATATGAAATATCATAACAAGGATTACCTTGTGGATGTTGCGAATTTCGCAATGATTGAGTATATGCGTCCATCTTTCACAACAATCAAGTTCGGTGAAATTGCGAAGATCGATGATTCCGATAACATCAGATGCATGATTGATAGAATCAAAATGTATCGTCAGGATACCAATTGGAATTATATGGCGGATCTTGCAGTATACGCAATGAAAGAGTATATGCGTCCGAGTTATGATGATGCACATTATACACCGACAGATTCTGATAAGTCGGTCGGTCTGGCTGGTGGAATCAGTTACAAACAACTGAAGGAACAGATGGACGCCGAAAAATCGAGAGGAGAATATTAATATGCGAGTTTCAAATATAACAATGAAGGTTGAACCGATTGGTGGTTCAAAGATCACCCACGATGGCCGGAAGAAGGACTTGTTCCAATCAACGATTATGTTTACAACGCCCAGCAAAGTCGATCTGGATGAGCTTACGGCATATCTCGAGGAGTTCGAACCAACGAATACAGACGATCTTGCGAAGAAGGCTGAAGAACTTCGGCTTGCACATGAATATTTTGGCCATAAGAGCGTGGATGAGATCAAAGCTGAACTGGATATGATTTATATCACGAACAAAGGTTCGAATACCGATGGTTTGTCAAACGACAAAGTCTTGATCAAAGTATGTCCGGTACGGTATTCAGTTGGAATTGAAATCCTTCGCAATGTATTCGGCGTATACTATACACCGCCCACGGAAACGACACTTGATTCGGCGGTTTGTGTCACGGAACAGTCTGATGAACAGTGAATATATGAATGGTGGGCTTCGGCCCACCATCGTATACATTTTTTGAGGAGGTTCATATGAAAGATCCTGAAAAAGACCCGTACGTTATCATCTCATCATTCAACTGGCGTGAAGTCTTTAAACCAGCTTTCATTGGTAGATTCCAGAGCAGACTTGCAGCCATCTTCAAAGTCAGAGACAAAAATAAATATAACAACATGAAATTCAAGTTGATCATGATTCCCGCTGATGAACAACCTGTTGAGAAGACTCCTGCGCGGGCCCTTGCCGAATATTGGGAGGCAGCCTTATCGCAAGAAAAGCTTGCTGATATGGCTGAACGTATGAAAGCAATTCCACCTGAACAGATGAAAGAAATGTTCAAAGAATGGTGGGTTGTTTCAGCGAGGCAGTATCTCGCTGACAATGAATTGGAGGAACTCAGCAATGAAAGTTCAAGTTCGGAAACTGACAAAAGCTGAGAGAATACATCTGTCGGCTGAATTAATAGCTCGGGGTGCAGTAATTGCGATCAAGAGCAAAGACATGCCAATGAATGATCGCGCATTGCTCTTGAGATTGGCCGGATTCGAGGATCCTTGGGGATATCTGGAGTGAAGAAAAAGGAGGTTGACGAACATGACAGTGAGTCAATTGAAAGCGATTCTTGAAGAACTTGAGAAAGCAAACTGTGGTGACCATCAGATCAAGTTTCAATGCGAATCTAGACGTGAAACGAATTTCGATGGGACTGGCGCCGTTGTGCTTCCTTCGCGTACATTCGATTTCTATGACTTAAAATACGAATTCGCGTTTGACAGCTATATTACAAACGATGGATATCCGTGCAAAGTCACCAACTGCACGGACAATATCGTTGTTAATTCAGATGAAAAAACGGTGACTTTCCATCAATTCTGAAAGGAGAAGGAGGTTAACACTAATGAGCTTTTTATTACAGCACGCCCTGGAAGCACCAATGTTTGTCCAGAATGATGATTTGTTTGACAAGCTTCGAGCATATATCAACACGAAGCAGTTTGTCGAGAAAACAGATATGAACGATAAAAATTTTGGTATCTGCCACGCAATTCCAGTGTTGTTGAGACCGGATGGATCAAGTAAGAGATATTGTGACACGCAGCTGTATATCCCTGACGACGAATCGAAATGGTTTGGCAGGGTCTCTCACATCGCAGTTTCTCATTCGGTAGAACGCCGGTTTGATGTTATGGTCGCAGTAACGAATCCGGAATACCAAAACGATGTGCTGGTTGACAGTTTGAATCAGCATGTCAAAGCATATCCGTGGATTGCAATAAATCCATGGACAGACGACAATTCTGTTGTTCTTCTGTCTGTCATTTTGGAATTGATGGGAAGGGGTCCATCATTATGAACTGGAAGAAACGAAAGAAACTTCGGAAGATCGCGAAGCATTACAACCGGGATCACTTAGCATTATCGAGGTGATAAAGATGGAGAAACGAAAACCTGAATTTCATTTGTGGTTGGTTCGACCGATTCACGGTGATGAATATTTTCTGAAAACGGTTCTCGAGATCGAAGCAGCCATCAAACTGAAAAAGGATATCGATACATACCAGGTATGTATGCTATCGACGAATCTGTTTAACGAGGGCTATCGCATCTTTGTGCATGATGATGTACATGATAAATTTGAAATAACCCTCGGATCATGTGATCGAACTGATCGTGAACTCAGGATGGGTCATAATCTAGAAAAGATGCTTTTGAGTGGGGCATTCTATTTGAAGTGTGGACTAGAACCAGTTCTGGATCCACCTGATAGACTCCAGAAATACATTCCTGAAGACAAGATCGGAGATCTTATTGCACGCGCATGCAATATAATCACATCAGACAATCATATTGATATGACTGATTTAAACCATACACCCATATTGCTTGGTGATACCGAACATATTGACTATCCACAGTATAAACCGATATGGACCGATGAAGGTTTACATGAAGGCGGTGATCAAAATGGATTATCAGAAACTGTGGAAACGACTGAAGAAGTTTCTAAAGGGGATGGGTGACGCATATGCTCCTGCAAACGTCATCCTGCGAGAGATGAAATCACTTGAGAAAGGGGATAACGACAATGAACTGGAGGAAAAGAAAGAAACGATCAAGCCGTAATGGATTTCCGACATTTCGAGCGTATAAAGACCGACTCAAACTGGTCAACAATATCATCCGATCATTGCCATACGACAAAATTTGTTACTTCATACTCGATTATGGAACCGATAAATTGCGTGTTGACCGTGATTGGGTAATCGAGACGATGTTGATGCATCCCGCTATCGTGTCGATTGCGTACAGCAACATCGAACATGATGAATATCATATCAAATGTATCGGACGAGATTCGGCTACCAATTTTACGATACTCGTCGGATCAATCGAAAGTTATTGGAGGGAGGGACTTGAATGAGTAGGAAGAAGAAATACGATATCACAGATCTTTTATGCAGATTCTTCGCTCTTGTCTTTGACAAAAATGAGAGGCATAAGATGATCGCAGAGGGAGACAAATATATGGGACCGTCATTTGGAACCGGTGGTCCAAGCGTGCAAGAGTTGTTCAACGCCAGATTCGACACGAAGAACAACAAAGAACCCGCGTTCATTGAAATGTATATTGAATACATGTGTGATTACTGCTATCACGAGGTGCTTGGTCTCGGCGGAACTGGAATTCCTGACATGATGAAATGGTATTTGTGTCAGGTCTTTGATCTGTTCTCTGAAGAAGTAGATAGTACCTCGGGATATCCGAAATCTCCGGCTGAAGCAAAAGGACTGGCTCCAGCGTATTATCTTGATTCCAGCAAAATCGAGAAAGTCTTCGGTATTGACGAGAAGTCGATGTATTCTCATGATGTCAAAAAATCGGGACCGTTTCTGTCGTTGCTGTATATTATCTATACTTTTGATGAGAAGCATGTGACCGATTATGGCTTCTCGATATTTGCATCCCATTTGACAGGAAAAGGAAAGACGATGATGGAAATCTTCAAGAAGTGGCTTGAATTCAATCCACCAGAAGATGATACATGATCGGAGGTAAACGATGAACTGGAAGAAACGAAAGAAGCTTCGTAAGATCGCACATGCACATGGGAAATCCCATTATTATGAATGGAGAAGTGTAATTAAAGCACTATGCCATCTCGATTTATATATGACATATTGCAGAGAGAAACAAAGTGAATCTTGGCGAGTATTGGTCAGTAAAAAGATTGAATCGGCACATGGTGAATGGGATCATCCTGTGAATGACATGGTTCAATGTGATGTTGTCATTCAGGACTATACGTCACCAAATCGGCTCAAACGTGTCTATACTCCAGAACAAATCTCTGGCATGGTGGAGTCGTTCGATAAGAAGCTGAAACATGAAGAGATTACATTGGGACCATTGAAGGATGAACCGATGATTTCCGGATACATCACAGGAACTCGTGTTGAAGTCGACAAGGATGGCCATGAACGAATTATCGCTATGGGGATAATTCGATGCGATGAAAAAGATGAACCGTTTGAAGCGTTGATGCATTCGGCCACGATTAACGAAAAAGATATTAATGGATTCAAACCGGGAGAACTTGCGCAATTCCCTCAGAAATTGGATTCAGCATGTCATAAATCGTGGATGGATATCAGATTCCCTCGTCCAGTAGTAATTCCAGAAGTTGCTGAGAAATTGAAATCCGAGAAGAATGAACTTATGTTGATTGCCGACGACTTGAAAAAGTTGGCAACTTACGAGATGTCAATTCTCGGTATTACAAATCCGGCATCATGGAATACTGCTGTGTCGTCGCCTGTTGAAAAGAAAGAGGGGAAAGATATTGATGTGCTGACCATTAAGGAAGGTGCATCGACGGTTGTTCCTAAAGTTGATGGCGATATTAATTCATTGCTAAAATATCATGGCATTGTCGCTGGTTCTGACATGAAAGATGCCATCAGATATGCTGGAAATTCGTGTGAAGCATCCGCATATGATTGAAGGGAGAATTCTGATGGCTGAGAATAAACGACCTAAATGTGTTGACTGTAATGGTATTCAGAAGAAGGTGGTCCGTATGGTTCGTGTGAAAACACAGGTTATCGATTTGAACTAGAAGACTTCTGCAGGGTTCCTGGAAATCCGATGATGATCAAAGGTCCGAAAACTTGGGTTCCAACATGGTGCCATAAATTCTGGAAAAGGGAGAAGGATTCAAATGATCGAAGAGATTGTAAAGAAGGCTGACCTGAGTAAGGTTGCGTTTAAACCATTTTACTATCCGCTCGTGGCAATGATCCATCTGCTGTATGAACTTCCCGAGTGTGGATGTGCAGGATTGGGTCATGTTGTTATTGATGATAACAATATCGATACCGGTTCGATCCAGCACACGCTTCATTGGACAACAGAGGGAGAAGATGCTAAACGCGTCGAAGCCCCTCTTGTCAGATGCATCATGGAATACATGCTCCAAATGACAGAAGATGAACGAGCAGTGTTGTTCTATCTCATGGAAAACACAAACTGGGATGCAGAATCATTCGAGGATCCTGCTATGTTTGATTATGCGAAAGAATATATCATTCCAAGAGAGGGTGAACAATCATAATGCATTGGAAGAAAAGACATAAGTTCCGGAAGCTTCTGCACAGTAAGCTACGGAAAAAACGTTGGTGGATGTGGATACCCGAAGATTTCAAATCATATGCTGATTACAAACGATACATTCGTTCCTATTGTAGACGAAATGTACCATGTCCACCAATGGATCCAGAAGTGAGAAAAGTCATAATTCAAGCCGAATGGAATGGAATGCCAATACGAAAATGGAATGAGCAATTTGAGGATCGGATAATCCAAGGGATTGTCGATGCCGAAATAGATCGCAATGTATTGGGAAGCGATAAAAAGCACATCAAAAAATGAGTGAAAGGAGTGATCGTGGATGGCAGAACCACTTCCAAAAGATCCGATGGACGCAGTGACTGAAATTGTGATGACCGCATCACCAGAAGAACTCGTTCAGCGTATTCAAAATGCTGCTGCAATTGCATGGAGATTTGCTGGCTATGACGGCCAACATCATAAAGACTGGGTGATCGATAAGATGCTGCTGTACGTTCTCGGAGAAGAAGCATATCAAAAATTCGTCGAGATGTACAATCATGGTGCTGATCCGTTGTCACGGTGGAAAACCGGTATCACACCTTAAGGAGGTCATAATGAAAAAGCGAACAAAAATTAATCGCGCGCGAAGATATGGATTCGGAACCTGGAGTCAATATAAAGCCTGGAAACGGATTCTTGATTTCGGTGTGAAGCATGGCGGACAATGGTTCTATGAATGGTTTGTCGAATGTAAACATCGTTCCGAAGCACATAAGGCCGGAACTGGGGTTGACATGTTGCTTATCACAACCAGTAAATCTGGAAAAGCTATCAAGCACATGCAGATTGCACAGGGGTGTTATCCGTCAGCAATGACATCATCAAATGACACACCAGACATCACGTTGCGTTTCACAGCGGACTTTCACAATGGTAAATGTACAACCGATGTATTCCAGGAAGTGTATAACAGATATCAGGAATGGCTTGGAGGCATTCAAAGTCGGCCATATGATGACGAGAAAGGTGATTCAGATGAAACTGAATGATGTGATTTCTAAGCTACAAGCTCTTGCGGATGAGGGTTATGGGGACTATCACATCGAATTCGTATGTGATGCCACTCAGACATATTTCAATGACTCTGAACATACATACGGCACTGACAGTCGAACATTCGATTTCGATGATCCGCATTGTAATCGTGAAGTCTATGACCAGCAAAGAATTATCCAGCTGCATTCAAAATGGTAATTACCATAATGAGGGGGTGAGTTATAAGCCATGCACTGGAAGAAACGGAATCGGCGACGTAAGATCGCGCGGTCACATGGTTACACACACTGGAGGATCTGGAATAACCGTGTGAAAGCAAGCGTCCACATTGAACGGTATCAACATCTGCTGGAAAGTTGGTGTTCTCGTGACATCAAACATATTCTTTATGAATTGAATACGACGGTTACGTTACTTGGACATCCTGAATACTGTATGACAGAAGAACAGTTCTGGGCACAATATAATGATCAACTCAATGAAATGATTTCCGCACAGGAAGCGTACGAAGATGAATGTATTATGCGATTCCTGGATAAAGAGTTCGATAAAAAAGAACAAAACGAATTTGATGGGGACACGATCGATGTCATTCCCATCAAACATCAAACTCATGTTCCGACGAACGATAATGAGCCATTCTATAAGTCGGTCTTATACAGATCTGCATATGGATATAAATGAAAAATGGGGGCGAAAGCCCCCATTTTTTTTTTACATCTTAAATGTATATTATTATCTCGAAAGGAGGCTCGCTTATGAGTAAACTGAAATTGATGGAACGTCCCGAAGCCCGCCCGCAAGATGATGACAATCCAGCACATATCGTCTCAATGCTGTGCTACAACACGGAGGTGTGTCCACATTGCGGAAATGGTGGAAAGTTCATCGAAACAATTGAGGCGTCTCGTAAGGTAAAAACATATGGTTGCATTGTCCATGTTGATCAAGCATTCTTTAAAGGGAGATGCACGATGTGTGGACAAGTATGGATCGAGACAGCTTACATCCCTGGCACACTGCGATTGAGTCTGACAACATTGAAGTTCATATGTAATAAGATAACATCTGTGGTTTGGTCTGCTATTAAAGTTGGATTTAATTTCTTCGTAAACCATATTCTCGCAAAAGTCATATACGGTATTGTACTATGGCTTGTCGTGAAGGGTGTTCGCGCATACGAATACTCGGAAGGAGAAAGTAATTTTAAAGAGATGCTAGCGGTATTTGGAATATTCTTAGTTCTTTTTCAAGCAGGATGGTATATTGCGCAAATAATATCGTTTTGCAATAAAGTGAGGAGGAAGTTCTTTGAGTAACACGAAAGATTTTATTGATGGCGTTGCCGATAAATTATCCGTGCAGTTATCAAAAGCCGGCAACTTTGATAAGTTTTCACGGTGGACTGATCTCGAAAATGAGATTGAAACACTCATCTCTATCGTGCAATGCGATAACGGGTTGCCTGCAGTCGAGAGATTCCATGGTTCGTACTGGATGTCTCGTATCAAATCTGCCATGATAGATTTGTCCGTGGATGCAACAGGTCAGGAAGGATTTGAAGTTGCGTGGGATAATCTCAAAAACGTATTAAAGGACGAATACGAGATCGCTAAGACAGGAAAAGGAATGTCAGCAGTGCGAGCAGCATGGGGTCTTCATTATATTCAGAAAGTCCAGGATATAATGAAGAGCCTTGAAAAAATATATGAGGAGGCATAAATATGACTTTTACGCAATTCAACCGCGCGATCTTTTGTACCCTGTACAACTATTTTGTGAAGGAAAAGAAGTACGATGCAGTGTATCCGGTGAGCGAACCGCCGGAGAATTATTACGATACAGACGCCATTATTCGGTTTTCCCATATAGAGTTCGGTGAACTCTATGTGTGGTTCTCACCGACTGGAGTGGTAATTGTTGATCCGAAGACAACAGAGATCATACGGTTTACTGCAACAACAGGCATCTTCAAGTATAGATATTCTAAATGTTATCCAACTGCGCTGAATGGAACTTGGGAATCGGATCCTCTCAGATGGGATTCCCAACAGTTTTGGAATCTGTATAATCATGACAGACCTTTTCAGAAAATCTATGATATGCTTGCTGAACTAGAGATTATGCCGACTGATAGCACAAATAAACTTTGGGAAGATGCAATCGCACGTTATGGTGAATCCGAAATTAAGATTGCACGAACCAGGACTGATATAATCAGATCGTGTAAAAATACTCGCTACATTTTTGCATCTGGTTTGACGAAGATCATCGGATTTATGACAATTCCGCTTGATAAGCTGTATATCGATACTGTCAACACAGGGTGTAATCATACCCGTGAATGCAATGGACACTTCAAGAATGGATATGACTCGTTGTGGATAAAGCATTATGACTATTCGAGTACATACATGAATACACTTATCGGTGTATCATGCAACGAGAAAGGTGTTACCCGAGTTATCTGCGGCCGGTTCCGCAATGATAATCCTTTGGTAATTCTCCAACTGGATGAACGGTTCTTCTTGATGATGCCGTATCCAGAAATTATCGGAAATGATAAAGCTTCGGAGCTCATATCCAATAGATGGTGTGATTTGGTCATTTCAACAACATCAGAGTTTTGCACAACTGCAAACTATAATGTCAACAAGGAGGAATCACAATGAGTCAACTTGAACGAACAGAAGGGATCAAAGCCGAATATGCTGTAACCATAAAACGGCACAGATGTGCCGCATGCGGCATTGAGGTCCCATATGACAATAAACCTGAATGGTGGCCGGATAATGAAATCCATCTGTTTGCACGACTCCCGCTGTGCTGGAATTGTGTGATGGAAATCTTTCATGACATCGAACTTCATGAATTGCAGATTCCGCCGTCCATAGTTACAAGCACCAGAGCTGAGGCAGAGAGACTGTTCGATGATCAGGAAGACAGATTCGCGGAAATCTGTGTCAGATGCCGTCATATGAAAGTCATTGACACAGATGCTATGGAGGTTAAACCAAAGACATACATTGTTGACCTGTATACGAAAAATCGAGAAGGTATCAAAAAATACTTCGAAAGCGATGCTTATGAAAGGATGTATAAGGAAGGATACCGCGTCCCGGTTGTGTATCCAATGCCGTCACAAAGTTCGTATGAAAATAATCCGTTGAATTATTTCACTTCACCAACGAACTTTGCTGCGGTCGTTGATGAAATCTTATGGGATCATGACCCGGTGTGTCAACATGACAGGGTGAGGATTCGCCAGTACAATACTGCAATTGGTAAACATCTTGATGCTACTATTGCAACGAATAAGACAGTGAAGCTGTGTCCAGTCTTCTCGGGTTCTATGAATCCGAACAGTGCCGAGTTTGATATATACCGCGTAATTGCGTTCACATTGGAGGTGCCTAATGAGACAAATTAATGCAGATGATTTCAAGTTTGTCACGATGATCCAGATTCGGTTTTATACCATGCCGATTCCGAAAGGTTTGTATGTATGCCCCGGTAAGACATATGATGCTCTTGTGACGAATGTAAATGAATCAGCGATCTCTATCCTGTTCACAGATGATAGCGGAGCTGTTATATCTAAGATGATTCCGTATGCAGCGATGAACACGGATGGTGTTAAGGTTATTCCTGTAATGACACACGTGCAAATCAGAAAAACCATGTATTCTCGCATCCGTGATGCACAACGTTTTGCATCAGCTGTAAAGTTTGATTATACTGTGTACGAGCTTCTGAGATATGCTGGTTCATACTGTGATGAAAATGCGCTTCAGTATGCTAAGAAACTTAAACCGAAATCCGGAAAACTTGTACAGATTATTGATGAAGGTTTCATCACAGCTGTGCTGGGTGAGTTTGGATTATATGACTCGTCAAGTGATCTGCTTAGCATCGATCGGATTCCGTTTGCTATTGCTGATAATAAATCACACACTTATCGAGTGTTGCTCACAAAACATGAATACGGGCAATATACATTCAATATTTCTGTCGGTGATAGATTCAACAAAGATTTTCACGGAAATGGTTTCCCGCCGGAAATGATGGAAGATAAGGGTACCTCAAATGGATTTGGAACGCATTTCCAAGGGTTTGGTGAATTGGTCAAACTCAGTGCAGCGCACCCTGATTATCGTGCTGACGATACTCTTTCCAGCAATATTCAATCAATATTGATGCGGAAAATGGATCTGTCTGCTGCTGATGAAGAGAGGTCTGATCTGATATGACAAAACGCCAGAAGAAAAAGTTGGCAAAACGGATGGGTTTGTTCCATTATCGAGATTACAAGTTTATCTGTAAGGCTCGAAAATGCATGGCGGACGTTGATAGTGCTATTGCGTTATGGAATGAGAAACACCGTGGGTGGATCAACAGCATGCAGAAAGATTTTGAAGCAAAGATCGTAGCATTGTATCGCACAATGCTACGATCTGAATCGTCACTCGATGACATCAAAGATATGCTTCAAATTTGTGAGAGCAGAAGGGCTGAAATAATACCCGATGATTATTTGGATCAATTGTCGCTGAGCGTATATAAAGCGAACAAAAGAATTCCTATCCCGTTGGATATTATCTATACCCCTTCTCAAATCGATGAATTTGAAACAATGCTCAAAGCCGAAATGGAGAAAGAAGGTCTCGACAAATGAATGATCCTGGTAAAGGAAACAGTATTCTCGATCATCATGACATATTATTCGGAGAAAAATCGATAATTAAAGGAGATGAACATGATGACATTCATGATCACGACACATCGGTTACCGGGTGCCCGGGAGTATCTTCCAGACGATCTGGTGAAAACAATTCCATGGGATGCGTTTTACGTGAAGAGCATAATGGACATTGCTCGTCTGGAGGCGGCATGTAAACCTACACCGATTCCGGAATGGACAGAATTTTGCAGAATATATCATGGACAATATAAATTCGGACATAGATTTATGGTCAATACACGACGTGTGTTCACATTCGAGTGTCCCGAATGTCATGCAAGTAGGGAGCTTCCGTATAATCTCATCCAAATGTATATCAAAAATGCTATTGCGGCTGACCGTCTCAGGTCTGGATATGCTCGTGTGTTCGGCGGTGGATTCACATGTGTGAATTGCAATTTGTATGTTGGATATCCATTCTGGGCAGGATGCGTTTCCGTGAAGCGTGTCACATCATCAACAGTCGAACGTGCATCCAGTATAGGTGCTGACAACCTGAAAGATGAATTCAGTCAGTTTGATGATGAATACTGCTGGAATATATCAGATGAAATCGTACGGGAAATGCTGATATATGGCGACGCATTTTTTCGGAAGCCGTATTCCCATCATAAGTATTCCCATCATAAGTATCTCAGAGATCTCCATGTTCGCGGATATCATTCGAACAAAGGATTTCTTGAGAATAAGAAACCGTCCAAAAGGAAGCATCATCATTAATAAAGGAGGATATTATGGATGAACCGAAAGTTTTGACGTTTTCCGAAGCGTCAAAAATCGACATCATGGAGGATGAAACCGAACGTAAACGATTGTTGCGAGAGGCGAGACTGCTCAAAGAAGCATTTCCCGATAATTACATGAACATGGTGGGATATGAGAGATGTCAGTCTATGATCGAACGTTTAACCCGAAATATCGATTTAACCATGCAACACGCATCTCACTTCGCCAGACTTGATGAGGTGCTCGAAAAGCTCTTGCAACGTGTACAACTGAAACCGCTCGACTACGGTTACTGGTTGATGCGACAATCGAAAGCATATGAAAGGCCGTGCATGCAAAAGATTGCCGCCTGGGATTGTAAAAATCTGGCGATCGATTTGGATAATCATAAGCATACCAGCGAACTCAGCGTATTTAAGCCGGCAGCGTTGTATTTTGAATTTCCAGGATACAGTGGAACAATTCTATATATGCGCGCGTTTGCAGAAGGAAAACCAGGTTCGATTATCTTGGAAGTCGGTATTCAGGTTGTGGACAACCTCGAAGCATACGGTGTATATCACGAAGATCGCAAAGAATACGCGACAATTGAAACATGTAATTTCCAGCCGTATTACAAAAACAAATGTTTCTCGTTTGCATTCGAAGACATCAATGAACGAGATGAACTTACATGTTTAAATATAGGCTACGTTGAAGGTGTCTGGCAAATTCTGACCGGAATTATTAAGGATGGATACATGGATCTGTTCGGTTTTGAGGAAGGGGAAAACAAATGAAACTGATTGTATATGATCGGAGAGATGCCATCACATATATGGCTCCGATTATCACAAATGCATGCAGAGATTTCGCCAGCAAGGTAGCGCCACAGGGTGGTGGTGTCTATTCGCAGGTGACAGTCGATTTCAATTTGACATCGTTCGGATACACAATTAACAAAGTTAATCCGAAAACACTGATCACGGTCATGGTTGATTACAGTTATCATTGTCCAATGATCATCGTCGGTGTTCCATTTCTCAGAGACGATCTCTTCTTCAAAATTACATTCGTAAATACGAATGAAGATGTTGAAGATTATCCAGAAGAATGGGCATTCAAACTGGAATACTGCAGCGATCGGTGGGGTCACAATGTGATTGAAAGGAGAGCTATAGCGCTCTCAGTGTCACATTTAAGCGCGAAGTTCATCGAACTGGTCGAACTCATGGAACGGCTTGTGAACTTCGGAACCAGTAACACATTCATGACAATCTCAATGCAAGACAGATGTGATGCTGAAGAGGATGTGGGCGAAGAAGCTGACGAGGAGATTCCCGTCGAAGAATCGGATGAAACACCGGAAGAACAACCAGTTCACAAAATGCGAAGATTCGCCGGCATGATGCCCGTGAATGAAATCGAACGGACAGAGACATTCAAAGACAAATATGGGCATGAGGTTCGTATTGACGCAGGTCCGAACGGCTGGACAGTTAGATACGCAGATATGAGTTCCAATTACAAAGACGAGTCCATCGGCACTGATGCAAACTTCAAGAATGCATATGACACTGCTGCGACTCGTGTTGGACCTCTCACACCTGTGAAAACGAAACAAAAAGAGGAGGAAGAGTGATATGATAATCATTCCCCAAGCCGCGATGTATCTTGATCTGACTGGTCTTACCCAGTATCAGATCATCGAACGAGCGGCACGGACTTGTTATAAGTCCGAAGACAAAATCACCGACGATTCTGCAGCAAAGATTGTTACGAGACTGGTGAAATCCGGTCATCTTGCGATGATCGAATTTGGCTATGTCTACATGAAGATTACCGGGATCGATTTCCTGGAATTCTTCCATGATAACAGACCACATTTCATTCACATGGCCGGCGAATATGCGGTCGGAAACTTCCGCGCATTCTATGACTGGTTTACGATGATCCTGAATGGCAAATACAGTGCGGACCTCAGCTTCTATCTTGATGAAATGCTGGACCTCATCTGGGCTCTGAGTAAGAAGTATCCAGAGATCTACAAAGATCTCTACGACAAACTTCATGCGAAGTTTGAACCGGACTACAAATTTCACGGCGTGATCAGTGATCCGGATGACATCACATATCCGTTCAGGTTCCTCAGTCGGGAAGACTTCATCAAAGATTTCAAGGAAGATAACAGCATGCCTTCTGCATGTCTGAGCCATCTGATTCCACATGTCATGATGTTCACTACAAACCGTGGTGTCACTCACGAGCTTGTCAGACATCGTGAGGAAGAAACCTATGCGATGGAGAGCACCCGATACTGCAAATATGACATCGAAAAGTTCGGTGGTGAGCTCACGATCATCGAACCGATGAAGGAGATCCGTGACAATCCGGAAGCTTATGAAAGATGGCTGAAGGATACCAGAGCTGATGAGGAATCATATATGTGGTTTGTCAAGAATGGCATCTCTGCACAGGCCGCTCGTGGAAGACTTCCGCATGACATCAAGGCTGACATCTGGAACTGCTGTTTCGAGGAGCAGTGGCAGCATAAGACGGATCTTCGGTATCATGAGACTACTGGTCCCGCACATCCGCAGTTCAAAGAGCTGATGGCACTTGCTCTGCCGGATCTCAATAAATTCTCTGAAGGGAGAATCACGTAATGCCTATTCAGATCAAGCCGAGCGACTCTGCGGAAACTCCCGAGTACGGCAAGAAACTCGGTCAGGACATCCCGCCCCAAACAGGCATCCGCTATTACGAAGGGGAACTGAGTGAATTTACTTCTGCGTCATTTGCCCCTCTGCCACGTCTTCCGAAAGGACGTACGTTTTGCTGTCATTGTTTGGCATTTTTAATCGATGTCCCGACAGAAATTTGCACCGTTCATGAAGTCTTTGAACAGTTGCCTGAATATATCCTATGCCATCTGTATAATGTGATGGACAGAACTCCTCAACAAATTGAGTTCCAGATGAGAATGCTTGACCGGGATATCGACGATTTCGGAACAAAAGGAAAACTTCCCGGATGCAATGTTCCAGTGATCACAACTTCTCTCATCAATGAACTTGAAGGAGAAAAAGAACGGCTGAGCAATGATCTTGATTTCTGCAAATGGTGGCAAGGCGTTAAAGATACTCCACTCGGTGAAGCCGTCAAAACCGAACTCGTTAAACTCGTGAGACAGAAACGGGCTGGTGAAGAAACTATTTGGCTGTGAGGTGAAAGATAAATGATACATGGAGGAACAGTCGTTCCGGAAGCACGACACCGTATGCATATTGATAGACATCATGAAAATGACTTATGGAAGATTGAGATTGCGGGTCATACTGCACTCATATGTCCAACGGATTCCAATATCAAATATGTATATTATCGGGGATACTGGTTTCATCTCATCGTTGATGAATTCGTGTGTTTCCGGGATGACACGCAAGAAACATTGCGCAAACGTTTCGATGACACCATCGCCAGCGAGCTCCTGAAATATATCGAGGAGCATCATATCCACTTTGACGAGGAGGGATCTGATGGTAACGTACACAGTACAAAAACAGACTCTGAAACTGATTGACACATATACGACCCAAGAGCAAAAAGAAGTCTTGGGTCGGCCTATGGAGATCACTACTCGGGTCAAGAAATATATCGGTTCTGTAGATCGTCAGAATGAAGAACCGTTGACACCAAGTGACATGCAACGAATCGAACCCGCGATCGTTTTGGTGCCGGAAATCATCAGTGTCAAATATTTGTGATATTTAATGGGGTGGCGAAAGCCACCCCATTATACTTTATTTTTGGAGGATGATATAGAAATGAAGAATGTCAGATGTTATCCATTCCAACAGTTCACGTATGAACCGTACACGCAAAGACAAAAGACTCCGACATATTACAATGATATCGTGACGCATTACACAGTGACTTATGGTATCGAAGACAAATTCTTTCAAGATGATGTCATTGTTGGTGTTCAATTCGAGCCGAGTGATAATGAGCATGACATCATCAATTTCATGAACATTGTCATGGGAAATCCGCATGTACGTGCGATTGTAGTAGATGATACGGCTATCGACAAAAACATGAGGGACTATGCAGTTCGATCAAATATCGACTACAAATATCCGAAGTCAGACTTTGTGTATATGAAAGAAAACGCTTATCACAATAGAACATGCTATGTTCGGCCGCCCGAGTTATGCAAATTATATGATGATATGAAAGAGCGTATCTGGAAGGCTTTCGAGAAACGTATATCATGGAACATCAGCGAACTTCTCGTCATCAAAGACGAATCTCATTTGTATTCACAGGAAGCATCGATTGATGTAAAGTTTTCTGATGAAAATCGTTCGTGTCATGTCTGTTTCAAAAATCCGGATAGATTATTCGATGAGCGTTGTATCAAAATCCAGATTAATGGACGAAGTTCTTTGGACATAAATGATACTGAAAATCGGGTAAATCCAAAACGTGGGATCGAATACAGTGACGATTCATGGTTGACAAAAGTTCAGCGATTCTTTATTGATGATCTGAATAAGTTCATCCGGCATTATGTGGATTGATATCAAGGAGGATATAAAAATGCCTGCAGAGAAACACAATTTCAAATTTCGTCCTGAAGATTACTTCAAAACCGGAAGACCCTATGAGATGACAATGGCGACCAACACGCACATCTTCAAAGAACTGACAGAAGGTCGCAGTTTTGTAAATGAATGTGGAGATGACGCATGCGGACATTTCAGAACGACCGTAATTTGTGATGGTTTCACTGGAGACAACACAGAAGTGAGCTTCATTTATTACGACGAAGAAATGCATATGACAAATCATTTTCTGTTGTCCGCTGATGTTTTGGCCAAGTCTATTGGCCTTCAGCCCAATGGCAAATTGATCGACAGCAATCGTGACGATTATGTCTGTCTTACAAGAATCCCCGCGGAATCATGGAAAGGCGGACCTACCGAAGATTGTTTTGGCAGTATTTCCGGTAATGTTCCATCATTCATGCTCGAGTACGTTATTCAGAAAAATGATGATGATATTACTGGAGATGAATATGAAATCGGAAAAGCCTACTATATTAAGGCCGGCAGGGTAATTCCTGGCTATTCTATCCAGGACAGATCTGTGATTTGTGGATGCGTTGGCATATTTATCGGATATGATGAAAATAAATTTGCCAGATTCTTTGTCGCATACGGCAATGATTTCGCTCAAGCCATTGAAATGAAATTCGAATTCTCGAGAGACTACATCAGACAGTGGGAACTCAGCATTACTGAAATGCCGATGATTAATCATGTAGAAACCATCGAAAATCCAACTGAGAATAATCATGAATATGTTATATGCAACAACGGAAACGTTGTAAATCTTCCTATAAAGAAATACACGTTCAGACATGATAAAGATGACGAACCATATTTCGTCCCGGGTATGCCGTATGTCTTGGCATGTATTCAGGATGGTGAATTCTATCAACGAATCAAAACACAAGCAATTGCGAGATGTGAGCTCGGCGAAACCGATGCTGTCGACAACATGCTTACAGAACTGCGCGAGTTTACGCAGAATCCGGATGGGTCATATGAGAGAGTCCCGGGTTGGTGCACACTGACAATTGCTACGTTTAAAGAATTCACCGATGACTATACTCGTGCATGGTTCTATGTCAGCATGTATGGAAAAATGTGCACATTTTATATTACCGCAGATGAAGTGATGCGGAATATTGACGAAAATGCATGGACTTTTCATCATGACGATAAAAAGAAAATGGGTGAGTTGTTCTGGTTGATAAAACTGGATCGTCTGCCGGCTTTGTATAATATGACATTCATCAATACGCTTGGTTCATCCGGTATATATGATTCTATCGTATGCCCTTCACATGTCATCAAAACACACTGTGCGAAATTCGATACGAATTTGTTTAAGTTCGGTCATGCATATTGGATTCAGAGTGATTATTATAAAGAAATGCAGTGTGATGTAAAAGATACTATTGCATTGGCTGTTGGCTCTGGTGTCATTGCATTGTTTATCGGATATGATGAACACGACACATACGCACGATTCATATTTGTACTGAACGGAGCGGGAGAAGACAGCGAGGTTCCGGCGATGACATGTACCGCCAATTATACTCTGGAAAAACTCAAGAAAGACAAAATCAACATTACGCATATATCTCCGGATAATGCAAAACACTTGATTGATTTCTGCAAATCACGTATCGAAGAGGTGAAATAAATGAGCACATGGACATTTCCGGTTGATGAAAATGGAAAGCTTGACATGACGGCTGCGTCGCTGGAGGACCTTGAAGCTGCATTCCGGATAAGACGCAGAGCGGAAGGTGAGCTGACTAGGTTGGAAGATCCTGAAGGAGATATCGAGCAAATTGAGACTGACATTGGTCTCAACGAACGCGAGTGGGCAAACATAAAGTCATATTACGAAACTCGCATCAAACAAATGAACGATAAAATGCAGAATCCGCGTTGTAATTCCAACAAAAGTGTTCTTGCGATTGTACACCATATTGAAGTTCTAAACGCAAATCTTGAGGCGCACGAAAAAGAATATCGTGAAAAACAAGAAGCCTTGCAGAAAGAACTCAATAAGCTTCAAGATACAAAGAAAGCATGCAAAGCCGTTTTACCGTTTGATTTGGCTCAGATCCGAGTGTACGCGGCAAACAAGTATCACTGTGATGTCTCAAAAGGTTATCCCCATCCAGGTGCATTTGCGGATCCCCTTTGTCATGATCATGTAAATCGATATGTGTCGGATTGTGCGAAGCTGCAATGGCATGAAGGGTGGGAAAACGGCACATCTGTGTACCCGGAGAATCCACCGGATGGGAGGATCGTATAATGGGATATTACAACGGACGTTATTATGACTACGACGATGAGAAACGCATGTTGATCGGAGCATGCACAATCATTGCGATTATCATCGCTATCATTCTCTTCTTCTGTTTCCGTTCTCATGATTACGCAATCGATGTCAAGAGTGTCCAGTGGGTGTGGACAGTTAACATTGAGGAGCTGAAAGTTGTGCATAAAACCGGCGAATCATACGCTCCATCCAATGCATACAATGTGAGACCATACACAGATACTGTGACAAAGCATCATAAAGATTCAAATGGTCATGAATGGACGACTACCGAGCTGGTAACGAAATACGATTATGACATCAATAAATGGATCAAGACGCGTGAGGTAATGAATGCGGGAACTGACAAGAATCCCGCATTCAAAGAATTCACTCTGAAAGAATCAACACGGAGTGACAATCTCGGTGCAGAGCGAGAAGCAAATCGTGAGAAGCATTACTATGCGCACGGACCGCAACATCGGTCTGATAACACGACTTGGCATCACATCGAAATCTCTGCAGATATCTGGGGTTCTCTTCGGGTCGGTGACGAGTTGATGTACTCGAAACGAAATGTCGGGAAACCGTATGACATCCGTATTGCGCAGTGAGGTAACAGCATGAACGATGACTATTATAAGACAATAAAATTTTTCTGTTTTGCAATCATATGGTCAATCACATGGTTGATTATCGGGGTGCTGGTATGGGCGTTCGTCTAATAAGTGAGGAGGTATGGCATGAGCGAAAAGTTTGGATGGCGGACATCGGTTACTGCGGAAGAGGTTCCTAGTCCTACGGAACGGGTTGGCATGATAATCAGTATAATCTGTATTCTTGCAATATTGGGTTTGACTGGGTATATCTGGTATGCCGATAAATATGGAAATCATAAGTTGGCTCCGAAGGAAAGTGCACTCATTACAGAGATATCTACGTATGATTACATCGTCATTGACGGTATCGAATACGCAACGAAAGATATCTGTGAAATCGATTCCGATTGGCCGTATATGACAATGACACTGGATGACAAGCAGACCGTTGTCAGGTTCAACGCACATGAGTTTACGTTGCACAATTGAGGAGGTTGCATATGGTTTACAGATCACCTGACGATGATGGCTTTGATATGTCGAAGCTTCAAGCAGAATCGGCCAAGAATCCTCCACTGAGCTGCCCTGCGGATATAGAGCTCCCACCACCAATTTTTGAACCATCGGGCGATCCTCCTGACACTGGTTTCGGGTGGGCAATTGTAATTATCCTATCACTGTTGCTGTTGTCTGGCGTACTGTTTTGGCCGAAAAATCATAAATCCGGACAAGGTGGTGAATCGAAGCTCACGACAGAAGAAGCGCTTCTCGTGGAGATTTGTGAATATGATTACATTGTGATCAATGGCGTCTCATATCCGACCAAAGACATTAGTGAGATTGACACAAAGGACTATCCAAATTTGACAATGAAGCTGAACGACTTTCAGTATGTTGTGAAGTTTGATGCTCACAATTTCATATTACGGAACGAGGGTGTTTCATATGAAGAAGTGGAGAATTGATCTCGGTGACATTCTGGAAGCAATTCTATGGATTGTCTTCTGGGCTCACATGACCGTGTGTTCTGCAATCATCATCTATACGTTGTGGGTCACATGGTCGGATATGTTTAGGAGGAATCTCGGATGAAAGTCTACATCAAAAACCTTTCCATTATTCAGGATATCATCCAACGCTGGTATTCTGTATATAAAGAACGATACATTCACAATTACGAGATGACGTCATTTATCAACCCCAATGATTCACCAATCTGGTTATTCAAAACACTGCATCTCTATCCGCAGATTGTGTTGATCAGTCTCGATCATGATAGAGGATATGCGATCTGTATATTTGACATGGAACGATATAATGACAAGCTTGTGAAAAATAATGACGGTTCCATTGATTATGCCGCGAGTCGGAAAGCGCTCCTCAAGGATTGGTCGATTCTGATTCTAAAGGACTCCATTATGTTCCGGTATAAAACAGACGAGTATCCGTCGAAGCAATGGGATGAGTCATGGCAAGGTACCATGTTATCAATGTATCAGGATATCGTGCGTGCAAATGATATCTTCGCAAAGGAAGAATATCTCGATCCAACTGTGAAAAAGGAGGATTCGGATGGAAGTACTGCAGAACAGGAAGATGAAGAACCCGTTTCTGATCAAGGGTAAACCATGTATCGTCGTACCAGCATCACCTCATGTAATCCGGATCTTTTACGATGAACATGTGTATGACGTATTATTTGATGACATCGAACTTCATAAATGGGTGACATCATCTGGGACAGAATGGAGACGACAGTACATCAAAGACATGTTGGAGACAAAATTGATTCCGACAGAATCCGTAATTCGAAATGCATCCATTGAGGATGGATATCTCGCATAAGGAGGAACTTGAATGGACATTGACGTTGATGCCGTGACCAAAATCATGGCCGAATGTGTGGCCCAAGAACATGAGATCGATGATATGATCGCATATCTCGATGCTGTTTCATTATTCATGCCGTCTGCTGCTGATGAGCTGACCAATGAACAGGTGGTCGCTCTCGAGGTGATTACCAAGTACCATCAAAAGCAGAAACGTCGACTCGTCGTTTCGAAAGAAAAGGTACACGAGCGGTTCACCCATGCACGGGCTGATTATATGGAGCTTATCAATCAGGCTAAAGCGAAGCAGAAAACCGAAGGAGGATCTGATGACAATTGTACGGACGATCACGGTCGGTGACTTCAAATTCAAAAAGGGTGAGGTTTACGCAATCCAGCTGTTTGTGCGGGAGCTTCTTGAGAAAGAAATGTGTAATCCATATCCACTGTTGAATGATGCTGCTAAGGAACTTCTGAAACCGAGTCCTGATGATACGCCTGTCGGTTCCGAAGATATCACGCGACAAATGGTCGCTCGGTCTTTGATGGACGGTGTTGTGTACGGTGTATTTGAACGGTATACTGCAAAAGGTTGTGAGTTCAGTATCAGATACAACAACTCTACAGTATTTCTGTTCATCCCGGATGATTGGTTTGTGCTGGATGAATTCCACCAGCATATGGGCATCGGTAAAGTTCTTAGTGTCAGACCGATGATTCATCATGAAAAGGAGTGAATGTAATCATGACTAATGAAACGAAAATCCCGTATGGTGTAATCACTACACCGCAGTTTGACACGAGCGTGTTGATCCCGGGTTCAGTGCTTATTATTACACGTTGTAAAGAAGACAAGGCATGTCTCAAATTCTGGACCAGAGAGGGAATTTTGCGCGATACGTCAATGATTGTTGAGATGAAGAAGGGGGATGAAATTGTCTGCATGATCGAGTCTGTAAGTGCACACTACTTACATGTATTTGGGCGTGTAAGTGAAGGAATCACCGGTATCATGGAATTCAATATTGAAAGTATCGTTGATGATGGATGGCGTATCTCACCAACCAACATATATTCCATAGGAGATGGGACACAAGGTGTCGGAGATGATGAATGAAACACGAAAGTTTTGAAGAATTCATCAACCGTGTATCTGATGAACAACATCAGGACATTGATGATTATGATGGATTTATGACGCATTTACGGCGCTATTCAGCATGCAAAGAAATGCAAGAAATAAAGAAAGCTAAAAGACTTGCGATCATATCAATGATTCTTTGCGGAATTGTTGTCATCAGCGTAGTGATCCGTGTTATGATGAGATTGAAAGGAGTGATAGCATGCCTGACGTTGTGAAGAAAATCCGGTTGTCAGATGATGAGTTGGTGATTGCGATCATAAAAGCCATTACGGAGTCATTTGCGAGACCGGAACTGCACCAACTGTACAACTCCCTTATGATTGCTGATTGTCCATTGGAGTATGATCCGACGTATGTATCGTATCATGTTAATGTATCTGATAAGCGAAATGATCGGTTTGAAAACCCATGTTTTATTACGGTATATTATAAGGGTGCTGCGATATATACCGTATACTGGGGATACGTTAATGAACGCTGTCGTCGTATCATGATAAGTGTTTATGGCATCGGCTTTGATGATAACAAAGAGACTGTTTTGCAGGAAGAAATAACGGCTTCAGAGTTCGTGATTTTTGAATACAGGTCGACAACGTTGTATGATCGGATTGCTATCAAACCAATTGTCAATCTGATTCGTAATGCGACGCTCGCAGTTCTGGCGCTCAATAACAATCAGATGCTTGTTGATTCCGCGCAGAAGGTCGTCAATGAATTCTCTGAGCCGATTGAAACTTCATCGAAGGCCGTCGAACCGGCGCCTGTTGTAATCAACAAAGTTTCGTCTCCTGACATACCGAAACGAGAACTCACTGCTGCAGCAATGTACGAGAGACTGAACCGAGGCTTGTCAAAATACTGCGAAAATGCGAATTCCAGAGCATCTATTACTGGAAACTTTGTCGCGATGGCACTTGGTATTCGGGACGGGTCTTATGCAGGTAAACTCGGATTGTCAACATATTATAGCAGCAATGAGTTCGGGCTTACGATTGTTGACACTGGTGATATTCCGGGGCAAGGTACGAAAGTCTGTTCAGTCATTGTGCATGCTCTATCCAAAAATACGGATATTGATCATGCTGACATCGCTGAAATGGTACTTCGGACATATACGCACGGCAACACGTCGGTCGCGAATGAACATCACATTTGCCGTATATTCAAAGACGGATCTATCAGATGGATAGGCGATAACGATTGCAGAGGAAACGCAAACATTTTCCTGTACTACTTCGCAATCGGGCTGTACAATCTGCTGGTTGGATATGACGCTGAATATACGTCTCCGGACCCGAAGAACATGATTGTTCCTACCGGCGTTACAACCCGTCCGGTGTTTGATGCAAAGGCGATTCCTCCAGGATCCGTAATCTTGATGCATATTTTGAAGCATCATCCAGATTGGCCGATGGGTTTATGGGAAGTCGGACACAATTACAACTGCTACATTCGGAAATATCGTGATAATGATTGCATTACCGAAATTTCATGTGTTGATCATCGGTATGGCGACATCATTGAGCGAAGACTCACTGTTGCAGAAGTTACTGACGGTTATGTTGAGATCACGGTTGTTCGACCCGAACGTCCGGATCCGGACGAAACCGAACAATATTAAACCTCCAATTTCGTGAGGTCTATTCACAAACAATAGGGCGGGGAAACCCGCCCTATATTTCACAACCTTTAAAGAACATCTTCATACCATATTTCTTTGAAGGGAGAAAATAGCATGGCGACCAAGAAAAAGCAGACTCTACTGGACGAGGATCTGGCATCAACGCTAGATTTTATGACAATCATCTCAAATGGTGGTACGTCCAGAGTGTTCTCCAAGAATACGCTGATCGATTACTCGTATTCAACTGGCATTCCGATCATCGATTATGCACTCGGATATGAAGTAAACGTATATGATGGGGATCGTTTCGTAAAGAAACGCACATGTCTGGGTCTTCAGGCCGGCTCTTTTAATGTTGTCACTGGACGCACACAAGCGTACAAGACAACCATCTGTATCAAGATCATCGCAGAAATCGCGTACAAGTATGGTGGAAACATTGTACACTATGATGCGGAACAGAGACTTGTTCTGCAACGTGCAAAGAATCTCTCGAAGCTTCCTGGTGACTGGTTCACTGGGGATTATCCAAGATATTCTCTGCGATCTGGCGCAATCGGATTCGATACACTTCAGAATGATATTGCAGAGATCTATTCTGCAAAGATGCAGAATAAACAATATCTGCTCCAGGATACAGGAGAGGTTGACGATCAGAATCGTCCCATCAAGCTGATGCCACCGACTGTTGTGTTCTTGGACTCTTTGCAGGATGTCATTGAGAAAGAATACAATGTTGACGACAAGAAGTGGGTCGAGGATTCCAAGGAACTTCGTGGCAATATGTACGGCGCACAGTCCGCGAAGACCATCCGAGGTTTGCTGACTGACATTCTTCCGATGCTGAAAGAAGCGAACATCATTCTGATCGCAATTGCGCACAAGACATCCAATATGTCTCTCAATCCGTTTGCTGGTGTCAAAAAGCAATTCCAGTATGGTTCTAATGATGAGAGAATCTCTGGTGGTTCCGCAGTTGAGTTCAACGCATCTTCTGTTATGAACTTCTCTGGTCTGGTATCTGAAGATTCTCGTTATCATGAATCGACAGATGGATTTGAGGGTAACACCGTTCTGTTTGAACCGACAAAGTGTTCGACGAATGAATCAGGTAATGTCAAGACAGGTCTTGGCTTCAACATCATTATTGATAAACGCAGAGAAGGTGTTGACAATATTCGGACACTGATCGAGTATCTCAAACAGAAAGGACGTCTGAAAGGAAACAAAGCCGGCTATCGTGTCACCGACACAAATGGTGAACCGATTTCCGATAAGTTTACATGGAAGACATGTCACGATGATTTCAAGGCAGACCCGCATATGTACAGAACATTCATGTTGACTGCTCGTGAAGAGCTTGAGAAACTGATCGCAAAGGCTCCTGTTGATGTTATGGGAACAATTAAACCGTTCTCAATGGATGACATCATCGATGATCTGGCTGTTTCTGTTGATGCGGAAATGGCATCGGCAAAATGAGTTTTGCTTTTGTTGCATACAAAAAATGCATGATTTTGAGGATAAATTGGGGCGCATTTGCGCCCCAATTTGTTCTTTTTTACAAAAAAAAGAGAGATCGATGTTTGGGATGGATGCGGGTGGGAACCCGCGAACATCAATCTCTCTTCAGTGAAACAATATGCAGCTCAGTAGATCTATCTACGGTGCTCTAATCATTCTTACACCTCCTTTCACACGTAACGATTGCGGGGTTTAATCCACAATCGTTATGTAGTTTTCCTCTAGACGGTTAACACCTAACTCATCGACCTCGGTATGATAGCCGAGGTCGGCCAACTTTATTGTTTTTATGTCAGGATGCTCTGTAATGTATTCTTTGATCAGCTCGGAGAGCTGTCTTTTGATTTTCCTCTCTCTCCTTTTCTGGAGATAGATCAGAATTTTTGTCGGTTCGATCGGCCGACGACGACCATTGTTGCGCTTGTTAAGCGCTGTAGAAATGATATGAATCACGGCCACAATTGTGGCGCCAATAATGGCGCCAATCATAAATCTTTGAATGATTGTTGTATCAAACATGTTCATTGCCTCCCTTAATTTCTCGGCAGTATCCTGTCAAGGATACTTACACAAACGGATACCAGCATGGCCATGATCATGGCCGTGCCGGCGAGTTTATAGTCTTTTATTTTTGCTTTAGGTCTTTTCATAGATTGTTTCCTCACTTTCCGACCATTACAGGTCTATATTTCATTATAAATATATACATACGAAAATGCGGAATCTTATCAGAAAAAACGGGCGATTGTTCGCCCGTTTTTTCACTCTTCTTCGACCGACGCTGTATCTGCCGGAATGATACCGCAACAGTCCGCCGCGAATCGTATTGCTTCGATAATCCTACCGCAGCATACCATTCCACAAATAATCATTTGTCCACCTGTCTCCATATCCGGGTTCACCGACTCATAATTGTCGGCGACTGCCAGAGACTCGATTGCTGTGGCCGTATCAATCAGCTCGACGCAGCCAAGAAGCTCGTTGATAATGGCCTCAGCGGGATCTGGCGCTGCCAGCAGATACTCGGCCTTTTGCACACCAAATACATAGTATGCAAGTTTGACAGCAGCTTCCTTCGTCTCACGATTAGTGCTGTCTGCAGAAGCCAGAATGCAGATAGTCATCGCAGCATTCTCGAAGTCATTCGAGAATACCTTTCGTCCATTGATCAATCTTTTCATAGATTTCCTCGCTTTCCGGAGTCGGGTTTAGTCCCCCGTGTAATTCCACAGAGAACCATAAAACTTTCTGATGTACTCATACTCTGCTTGAGTAATGAGTCCATCTGACAGCGCGTGCCCAAAGGCATCGCAACGGGACATCTGCACAGGAACGCTATTGTATTTCCTTTCGAAGGTGATATACATCCTGTGGATGTCATATTCTGTTGGCATGGAAAGTTCATTCATTTGAAATCACGCTCCCATCCTCCAACATAACTGAGGAGATGCTCCAAGTCCTTGAGCTTCTTCTCATGCTCATTGAGCATTGACACAAGGTCGAAATAATTTTCGGTACAATCTGTCAATTCGTAGACTGCCTTTCGGCAGGCCATATCCGCTTTATCAACGGATGCGAACCTCCCGAGTACAGCTTTCGCTGTGTCAATAAATTCCCGCTCAATGCTCATCGCCATGTTGAGTTTTCCGGCAAGATTACGGGCATCGTGCCGGATGGACTCTTCGAGTCCTCTGATTTCATTTATGCTTGCCATAGTGGTCCTCACTTTCTGCTCCGATAGGAGCTCGCGACGGCGTTTGATCATTACGCCGTCTATGTTTGTATTCTGAAGGTTGATATTATCTTCCTTCATAATAATAATATATATACAGAAATCGTGTTTCTAAGAAAAAACGAATTGGGTGGGGCTTGCCCCACCCATATTCATTCAAAACGGTTGAAACAGAAAGTACGGAACCATATCCCGTGTATAAATCGGAATATTCAGTTCTTTTGCTTTCATTACTTTTTCGGACATGTAATCATTATCAGGAACAATAAGACCTTGAATAGTCTTTGCGAACCCACCGATTTCCCAGCCGTTTTCTTCAAGCTGTGATTCGAGTTGTTTATCACGGAATCCTGTGAAGCACAACCTTCCCTTTTTCGTGATAAACTTCGGAAGCGGCGGTTTCAGTTTATCCGGTACCCATTCCATGAGATATTGGATTTCGTCCTTGTTTCGCAGATAACCTGACACAATACGTTGGATTTTACCCTCACCAACATTCGGAATATATCCATGCATCATGATAAAATAATCGAGTGTCCCATCTTTCAGAACTTTGATGATGTTATCATATCCACAGGCATCGATGATTTGTTTCCAGGTCTTCTCATCCGTGTCATTAAATGGCAATGCTCCAAGGAAACGTTCCAGAGTTGCTTCAGACAATGCTTTGTCAACGCTAGCAACCATATTGTCATATGATGTATATCCGAATCCAGGTGTTTGTGCAATGCAGTCATCCCATTTCCGTAGATCATACAAATCTGAGATGCATGTCACAAATTCGTTGTCATACAGCTTCGTGATGACTCCTTCGCCGAGACCAACCATTCGCATCTTTTCAGCATGACGGATGATAGAACCCAGCTTCAGACCTTTACAATTTGGATTCTGACAACGAACGATCGTCGAACTCAAATAATCCAACGGTGCACCGCAAATCGGACATTTATCGGGTAACGGGATAGGATAATCACCATCATGATATGAGTCAATGAAATATGGCACGATGTTGTACATAATCCGCACAGTATCATTATGTCGGAGATTCATTTCTTGCACACGCTTCAGTGTAGACAATGTCACATGATCTACTGACACATTTCCGAATTTCACGGGTGGATTCAGAATCGCCACAGGTGTGATACGTCCTTGTTTACCAAACTGAAATTGAATGGTTTCAAGTTTTGCTTCTTGAATATCTTTCAGAATCTTGATTGCAATTTCCAGATTCGGATTTACATATAACGGCATTGTGACATTCCGATCACCAATAACACCATCCGCGAGAACCGATACAACAACACCATCAACAGAATATGTTCCATCCAATCCGAAATTGTCCATATAATGCGTCGCCCCATGTGTCAGCAACTCATCAATGGTTGTCTGTATGGAACCATATTGAAGTGCTCCGGTCCAACCAGAACGGATCCGTCCAACATAACTTGGAAGAGCATTCGGAAGATACTGTTTTCCGTTCATATATCCGCGTAATGGAATCAGCGAAATCAGTTTTGAAATATTCGGATCACGCAGTTTGAAGTTTGCCGTAACAGCATCTCTTGGACGTGTATAACGTTGATTCAATCCGGACATAATGAATTTCTCGTGTGACATGATCGCTTCGAATTTGATTGAATCGGATTTGTCATAATATCCCCATAAGACTTCATTCAAAACCCAATCCACTCTGTCTTCAAAGATTTCGGTTACGTCCATCGAAGTGCCGTCATCAACGTCACCACGCGTAAAAAATCTTTTTGTCTTGACATCAAATGCCACAGAACAACCATCGAACTTCGGTTGAACTGCAACCGTGTGATTATCTGTCAGATGATTCTTTTCCGTCCATGCTTTATATGTCAACAAACCATCGCGCCACGGTTCAATGACACCGTATGCTTTTGGTAACGTACCCACGATATCATTTACAGATGAAGATTGTTTTTGTCTCATGAACGGACGATTCTTTTCTCCATGCTCTTTCAAATATTCTTCGAGAAGCATGTCATACTCTTCATCTGATATCAAAGGTTGGCCGTTTTGATATGCTCGAATATATTCATCAAGCTGTTCTTTTGTGATTGCCATCATTTGTCTCCTTTTTTAGGTTTCGGGTCACGCAATGTAGTTCCCCATTTCGCAAATTTTCGAATGTTTTTTCTTGTGGGTTTTAACCAATCAATGCCACACTCGTGCGATGAGAAGAATATCCAGCAGATTTCGAGATGGCGTGCCGAACATGTGATTTCACCATGCTTTGCCAACCATACTGCAATCTTCCACAAATCATGCGGATGATTTGAAAATTCCATAAGATTCGGAATCAGAAATTCTTCCGGCAGCGTAAACTTTCTACCCCATAACATTTCTCACAACTCCTTTTCTGAGAGCCATTCCGCGAAATCTTGCATATCGCTTTTGTCAGGGTCTCTCCATTCATAAATACCGCGATCACACAGATAATCATCCCAGTATCGGGCCAATCTCGCCGGACCAATATTCAATTCGCCATATTCTCGAAGCCATTTCATCATCTTGTCACACGCTTTCACGGCGAATGCATATCGTGTTCCACAGAGTTCGTGATACGATTCAGGGAACAGTGTGAATGCGGTCTTTGGCTTTTTATTAGCCTTTTCCGTTTTGATCTGTTCAACATCTTTTCGCACAGGTTGAATCATATCATCAATGCAATTCAGACCTGTCAATATCAGATGACAATATCGATTGATATTTTCCTTCGAAATATTGAGTGCTTTGATTTCACGAATTTTTTCCATAACAAGATTCGTGTATTCATCTTGATTGTCACAGTCATCATTGCGTGCACCCATTGGGCCACCATATACACTTGACATTTACATTCTCCTTTCAAAATAAAAAGTTATGAGGAAGTGGGGGCTTTCGCCCCCACTTATAACTCATAAACCAAACGCTTTCGGTCCGATAATCTCGTTTGCTTTTGGCTCTGTGGTATTTGCTGTACAGAACTGAGAGAACGGAGACATCGGATCAACCTGGGGACCTTCTTCATCCTGGAATATGACCGGGAATGGTTGCCCAGTCCCGACCGGAAGTAAACCTTTTTCCATATCTCGCAAGATTGATGCGAAATCGGAAGTTCCTTTGTATGCATGATACGGGGTCATCTCATGACCTCGACTTGCATCCCTGGCTGATACAAGTATATTTGACATGTATCATCCCTCCTTTCGTACCAATCATATATGTCTGCAAGAAAGAAAAATCTGGGTTTATACGCTGAATCTAGAAGGTCTCTGTTGCGGGGTCGATTCAGGCGTGCTGTAGAACTTGTTATACGTCTCGTTCTTAGTCTTTGCAGTCTGATCGTTCTCGATACGAGCGGCATCAGACTCCTCAGTCTTCTTCAGCAGTTCCTGATTCATACCCATGATCTGGTTGATATCATATTGCATTGCGGAAATCCACGCTTTGCAGGTCTTCACAACCGTAGTCAGAATCTTAACACCCTTGTCATAGCGCTTCTGATCCGTGTAGTAGATAGAATCAGATTGTTGCGTCATTGCATCCATGCCAATCAGAACACTGTTGACATATTGCATGAAGCGAGACCATCTGTCGCATCTGATACGGATTTCGTTCAGAGTGTTATTGCTCTTTCCAGCTTGGTTTGTCGTGTCTGAATAACCGAACAACGCCTGTGATACACGTTGTTCAGTATCAGAGTCTTGCGGCACAACGAATGCAGACTTGACGAGATGAGCACCTGCCAGAAGTTCTGCACCACGCTCCATATTTCCGCGAATATCCAGCTTCGGATCTCTCGGAAGAGACGTGACATCTGCAGGAATATTGTCGTTGTTCAGTTTGATGTGCAGGTATTGTGCACAAGCCTCGACGGTATCATACGCAAGTGCGAGTAACGTATCGAGATGTTCATCAACATAGGAAGACTCCGGGAAGTTCAGATTGATGAAATAGAAGAAATACTTCTGCTCGAAGATTCCCTGCATGCCGTACTGCTGAATGAAACGCTTGATTGACCGAGAATGATTTCTGATTCTGTTACAGAATTCGACAAACTTTCGAATGAGTGTCATTAGTGTTTTGATGACAAATCCGATTGCGGAACGGAGCAGCTGAATGGGTCCACGTCTGTTTGCTTTTGACAACGGATGCTTCTCTGATTTCGCCGCCGTAGAATCATACACGGCTTCCTGCATCAAACAGCTCTCGACAAATACATCAACGGCTTTGTCAACGTCTTCTGGTGATGAGTTGCCGGATTCCAGAATGATTTCTGTACTCTGATACATTGCGTCAAACATCATAAGTGCAGATTCCAGCGTCTGGACGTCTTCCTTGAGAGAAGCAATCTCTTCACCATCATCACTGATGGAAATGGAACCGCGGATATGGCACTTATCGATTGCAGTTTGCATAGCGGTCTCTTCGTCCATACCCATTTCAAGGAGTTCCTGATATTCGGATTTGACATCCGGATCCTTCGGTTCGTACTTTTCACCGGTGAGTTCGCACTTTGCATACAGAAGTTGCTCCATATGGAAACGTTCTTCATTTGCAATGTCTGCATACAGCCGGCGGAGAACATCGACGTTGGTTTCCTTAGCTCCGTCCATGTATTCGTTCATTGCATCGGCTTCGGAAGCCATCAGCTTCATCAGAATGGTGACTTCTTTCTGATCGTAATCGTTCTGCATGTCGGATGTATCCTTGCCGAATTGACCGAGGTCAACATTGTCGGCATCGAGATTCTCATCCGGTTGTTCGACAGCAGCTTTATCTGCAGCGGACATCCGATCCTTCAGATAACCTGGAATCTCTTCCAACTCAGGCGGGGTCTTTTCAGTGTCCCATCTGCTCGGCATCGAAGTTGATGGAGTTTCATTATCATCCCCGGCATCGTCATCTTTTGGCTCGTTGTCCTCAGACTCATCATCCCACTCAACATCGTCGAGCGGTGTCTCTTCGACGGAGATGGATTCTTCTGTTTCGTCACCGTTCTCTTCGTCATCGAGGTCCAGATCACCGATTGTGATATCTTCCATATCTTCGGTTTCGGACAGGTTCTCTGCTTTCTTGGACTCGGTAATCATCAGATCTTCTGTCTGATCCATTCGATATCCCTCCTTGGTTAACATTGTTTTCTTGGCCTCACCATCATAGACCATTTTGCATTTGGTCATAATCCATTTGCAGAAGTCATCTGCTGGTGTACCATAATCGATTTTGGCATCCGTGTAATCCCACACTCCGTAATTGAGATCCTGGTTGTCATACTCTGCAGAAACTTCTGCGACGTATTTGAAGATCTCTTCCAGAGAATCAAAAGTCTTTTGACGCTCGTAACCCCATTCATCAACAACACGTTTGAATGCTTGTTCGAGATAAATGAATTTACCATTTAATGGAACGACACATATTGTATGGGTGTTTATAATGGTTTTTCCGTCAGTTTTGGTAAAGTTCATGAAGTATTTTTTGTATGGTACCCCGAATGCTTCGAGATATCCAGCTTCATATTCAACCATATCCCAACAGTTACCGCCACCGGCTTCATCAACTTCTTGACTTGAATGGAATACCCAATGCTTCTGATAATCCGCTTCGGATACATTACCTGTTTGCAACCTGCCATCTTTGATCAAACCGTACTTGAACTTCTTCATGTCGATGCAGAGATCAGAGATAACACGTTCTGGTGAATAATCAAACTTTGTACCCTTCTCAAGTACTTTCGGTTTGACAACCCAATGCCATTTATATGTGAAATAATTACGGTCATCTTTTTGACCTTTAGCCGTTGGAACGACAGCTTTTCGTTTCACATTGGATACTTGGTCAACTTTAATTACACCGTACAGTTTCAGCCGCACGGGTTCCATGATCCATACTTCGCGTGTAACATTTGCATCATAGACGAGTTTCTCGTTAACGAGTTCTTTTGTCGTTTTATGCTTGTATTCCTTCCATGGTTTTTCAGGAATATAAACATACATCTTGTCGAATTGGTCTGGATTCTGTCTCGGAAGATTCACAGTGATGCCATTCAACGCACCTTCGATAGACGTCGAGAAACAAACGCGTGGAGTTGTGTTATCTTCAAATCCGGTTTCTTCGGGATTATATGGATCCAAATAGTCTGGAACACGCGGTTTCCATACTTGACCATCGTTATGCTTCTCATGCGACACATGAAATACCATCTTATCAGAGAATGGATTCACACCGTTCTTGATATCCTGGATAGCTCCCTCTTGAACCGGTTTTGATTTATCAAATCGCATGACCAATCCACCATGATCATTTTCCATGTCAACAATGAAACCGAGAGACTTATACAGTTTCTGTGCACGTTTGTTAGACTTCATTACCTGGAGCAGGATTTTGTCATGAGTCTTGATGTCCTTCTTGATGATATCCGAACCAATTCCAAGATTCCGATATTCCGGTTTGATGTAAATATGTGCGAGATACCACCAATCACGTTTTCCTTCACGAAGTCCATAGTAGTTGGTTTCATATGCCTGATAAACACCGACGTCTTTCCCATCAACTACAATGATTTTGGTGTGACCGATACTATCCTTAACATCCTGCTTAATATACCGCTGAACTTTTGGATCGTCTTTGTTTTCACCGACAGTCTCCAATTCAGACTGATATACCAAATCCAAATCGGATTCTTTTGCTTTTCTCATCACATATTTTGAGGGTGTGGCATATTCATCCATGAAGGATTCTTTCACAACTTTCGGCATGGGGTTTGCATTGATTGTAACAATATCGGATTTAAGATAAGTTTTTGAAAAGTTCTTTTCGTAGAATATTCGTTCCATTGTTTCGAGATACATATCCCACAACATCTGATATGATATAGCTGGTATACCATTGGACTTTATCTCGTCCTCAGGTATGATATAGCCAATATAAACATACAATGGACGTCCGACTTTGTCCTCCATATACTGTTTGGCATTGGGATGTCTTCCATCCGGATCATATGTCTCAGGTTGATAACCAACCTTATTTGCAAGATCAGCCAGGAATATGTATAACAGCGCTGTATAGAATCCATTTGCATATGTCACATTAACATGCATTTCTCTATCATAATACTTATCAAAGCATCTGATATTCTTGCCGATCAGTGTCTTATATGCCATTTCGCTATTGATAATAGCTGTTGGTATCAATGCACCTCGAGAATGGAAATCGTTATAAAACGTTCGTCCATAGAAATACGGATACACTTGGATAGTATTTGAGCCAGACTGGTTATTTGCAGTGAGGGCGTTTTCCAAAGCGTGAATAATGTTTTTGTCACCGTTTTGGGAGTCTTCGATATCCTTCATCAAAGACATATATTCCGTGAGTAGGTTCTTTAGTGCGGTGACCGTCTTTTCTGGCAAATTTTCTCTACCAAGGATTGAATTAATTTCATTCGTTTTTGTTTTGATATCATTCAAAACTTGCTTTGGATTTTCGATGATCTGTTCATTATTACTTCTGATGTCATCGAGTTCATATTGGAGTTCACGTACATTGATTTCATCCGCATCATCGGAATTAATTTGATCAATAACGCGACCAGCAATATTATTCAACCCATCAACATCAGTTTTCGTTTTCGCCGGGGAATCCCAACCGAAGAACGCTTTGATTTTATCAATTAGCCATCTGACAGCACCACGGCACCATTCGATTATTCTTGCGATCAAGCTTCTCCGTTGAATCACTTCGGCTTCAAAAACCAACATTGATGACAACGCTTGACCATAGTCGATGTAGGATTCACACCATTCTTTTACAGCCGTTGGATTATACTTGTCAACAAGTTCGTTTGCGAAGTCAGCAACGACATGAGACGCTTGCATCAGTGCAATACCTTTGCGTTTGTGTAGTATATCCGGGATTCCCTTGTAAACCGGAGTAACTTCGACGTTGGGTCCGACGATGTTTACTTCAATCGCAACGTCCGGCTTCATCCGAGATTTAATAGTAAACTTCGGAATCAGCGAACCGCCAATGAATTCAAAGTCATTCCCCAACAGATTCATCAGTTGGTTTTTGACATTTAACAGTGACGCCGTACATGCCGCTTCTTGAACAGGAAGATCTCCCATATTCATCGCCAATTGATAATCTTCATCACTCAGCAGGCCGTGCTCTTTCATATATGGGATATCCAGTTTCGGATCCCATGGGAGTACTTTTGACATATCATTGACATCAGCCAACAGTGTTGAATTGAATGTCCGATTGTCCAGCCGTACCATATATGAATTCATCATATTTGCATTGCGGAAATATGAATGAGAAGAATCAAGTGTTCCGAGCTCTTGGAAGATTCCAGCTTGTGGATCCATCAGGTACGCATAATCCTGGATATTCACAACCAGAAATTCATGACCACCTTCAGAATCCTTCCAATTCACATGAACATACCATCTGGAATCAACCGCACCACGTACAGTATCAATCAGATTTCTCTGTGATGTAAACTTTTGCCGAACCGGATTCTTGACGACTGTTTCACCTATGATCTCCAAAGCGGGATCGCGCGGTGAATAGATTGGACGCGGAAGTACATGCATTCCGCGGCATTGTGCTTCAGCGCACCATACACAAAGTTGGCAGTTCTGATTGCCTGTTGGTGGTTTGGAATCTGCCTCCACCTTTGTTTTGATTTGGTTGACAATGGTTCTGGCGCGATCAATCGTCAATGCCTCGACTTCTTTCATACCATGCAGACGCGCGAACAGCTCGTCTTTTCCTTCGAGATACGGCGCCATCAGATGTGGCGCAACATTACCTCGACTGGTTCCGTCTGACATTGGTGGTACCTGTTCAGCAATCTTCTTGACTGCATCCATACCAGATGTATCAACACCTTCTTCGTTCGCACGTCGAAGGATCTTGTTTGCAAGTGTTTTCTTTTCAGATGTTGTGATATCACCATGGTTGATCAGTCGTGCTGCAGATTCGATATGCTCTGGATTATCCAACGGATATTTACGTTTTCCGGGAACACCAAACTCATTTTTTGGAATATTTTGGCGTTCTTTTGATGAGATTGACATGATAACACTCCTTTCATCTTTTTGTTGTAGCCAATATTTGTTCATTGAATCGTATCAATCCTTCTGCCAAAGCATTTGCTTCGGTTTTCAGAATCATGTATCCATCAACAAGAGCTGACATTGAATATGCAAATTGCGCCGATAATGATCTAAGATTTTCAACAATGTTTGTTTCTTCATCTGTCAATTGTCTTTTCTTAACCGTCTGAATTCGATCATGTACATCGTAATTGATCAAACCTTTATATGCATAATCCCCGCCGCCGACTCCAGTATTATAGTCGGCATCATCTTTTGCAGGAGATAGTTGAATAAGGGCTTCGAGTTTGTCACAAAATGAATCTGCACGCTTTACAACATCATCATATTCTTTTGATATCTCATTATAACGCTCAGAAAACTCCTCAATATCAATGGGATTTCTGATTGACATTCGATTTGAAGAACCTTTACGGAGAGCATCTGCTCGTTCACCATGATGCCAATATCCATAATATCCGTTTGTAAAATGATATCCCTCCATGTCGGGTGGACGTTTGCCATTCCATATCCCAGATTTATCAGGAATTCCTGGAATTGGTGCACCATCATTGACACCGGATTCAATCGATCTGTCAAAATGCTTTGCAATTTTATCGAATGCTGTAGATTCATCATCGACCATCCACAACCATCGATCCAGTAAACGATTCATGACATCAATGTAGTTTTCGATAGAATAAACAGCATCATGGCTATTTGTTGGCGTTGCTGTACGTCCTTCTTTTAATAAGACTGCCGAGTATATTATACTCTTCTCGAAGTCAATCTCAATGGCGATTTGCTCTCCATGGAAGGTTCCTGTCTGCTTCATATGACGTTTACCCGGAGGAATTGCGGGAATATTATTCTTCTTACGGCGATACGCTTCGACAGCTTTCTGAAGTTTCCTTGCAACAAAATTATGTCTCAACAACGATCGGACACCTCTTACGAATTTCCTGATCAGGTCTTTTATTACACGCAAAATCTTTGTCAGAATGCTTTCTTTGCTTGTTTCAGTTTTGGATTCCATGAATATATCATGTATTTCCGTTGAATCATCACAGAATTCCAGCATAGTTGCATACTTTGAATAGCTATCTATCAGGGATAACATCACATCGGTAGATGCATACAATGAGTTCACATCTATATTATCAATCTGGTCAAGCAATGTGTTCATTGTGACAGCTCCTTTCAGATTTAAGGTTACAGAAACGTTTTAACGATGTGCTACTAATCTCATGCTCTATATATATATTATTATGCTGAATAACGAGGAAACTGTTCAATTGTATACTCGATTATTCGAAAAAACAATATTGAGTTTGCGCCACAAAGATCTGGTGCTGCTACGTAAGAAAGTGAGGATATCTATCATGAGGAGAACATTCAAAGTTTGCGGTCATACCACCGCACCGGTGACGATCGAAATACCTGGATCGACAGTCCAATGCAAGCTCTCGAAAGAGCTTACAAAGTTAGAAGTCAAGGACGTTCTGTGCGGAGCATTCATCGGCAATTTCTGCGGGAAAAACAGAGCACTTCAGAAATCAATTGTTTCCAGAACATCGTTCGGGACTCTGTCTATTAAGAACGGCAAATTCTCAATTGTTATCAGTTCCGATAATGTATCAACATCGTTCTGGGAGGAAATCCTGGACGATGTCGCTGACGGTAAATTCACGTTTACCGTCAGCGCTGCGTAAGGAAGGGGGTGTTGAAAATGGGATCCGGCGGGATTCGTGGGACATTCGTCCCAACTAGCGAATATGAAAATGCGGCGTACACGATCTCTTTATTGTTCTTCGGAACAGATTCGATCGTAATTGAAACCGCTAAAAAGGTCTTCCATGCGACCGATCTTCATATGTATGTGACCGGAGGTGACTGGCGAAAAGCTAGTCGCAAATTGCTCGCAAGTTATTGTGAGCTGTTAGATCCGGGCGTGTTTATAAGATCATTGTGTATCGCAGATCTACCGATGTACAGTGATCTTGTTTCGCCATGTGTTATGGATGAAATCTGTGGTGCATTGGCGAGGAATCGCCCACACCGTGCACTGGGATACGCATTCGCCGAAATCGGTGAACCGTATCCGTATGAGGATATTGAATGAGATTATGGGGGCGCATTGCGCCCCCATATCTTTTTTTCTTATGATTCGAAATCAGACATTGTTATTCCATTTAGCTTGGGAATAATCAGGTTCATCATACATGCCATCCCAGAAAACATCGTCGTCATCCTCAGGATCAACGTTGCGTTTTGTTGGGGCCTTCTTGGCATCTTTTGAAAGTGACTTCAACCGTCTGACAAGCTCACTGCCCTTTGTTGACCATTGACCCATGATTCTGTAGAACTCGGTTACACGTTGAGTATCATACTTGTCAAGAGTCGCATCGGCATCAGGGTCTGCATCATATTTCTGAATTGCTTTCATTCCAGTCTGAATTGTCTTCTGACACTTCTTGATCATGGTGATAAGCAGTTTTGCTTCCGCCCTGTTAACATCATTACTTGTGTACGCGTTGGTATCCCAATCGTTGATAGAAGTCTTAATCTCGGATACAAGTGCAGTTTGCTCTTTCATACACCATGCGACAGAGGATGCAACACTATGCTTCTGATCTTCTGGAGTTCTGTCAGTAAACATGAATCTCGATTGTGTCATACCACAGATATCTTCGATCAAATCTGCGATATTAGCGACGGTATCGAAAACAAAATCGGCATTGAATGGAAGTTCAATGATTTCATTACGATCTTTCTCGCGCTGTTTTTCATCAATATTGTTTTGCAGATTCCGAAATGCCATGACAATGTAATCGCCAATCAATTTGACAACTCGCAAGGCAATCCGCAGGCCTGTGGCAATCAAACGCGGAATGAACAGAAGAATCTTCTTGACCAGACTTTCTCTGTTGAGGTCTGCATTTCCCAGTGGAGACTGGTTGACGGCATTAAAGGCTTTGTCAAACTTAGTATCCGGTCCTTTGATCTTGATAGAACCATCGGGCCGTTTTACACCTTCCTGGAAAATCGAAAACTCGGAGAGGTCTGCATTCGAATCGCAGTTCTCAAGAACTGCATACATCTTGGCATAGGATTCTGTCAGAGCCATGACAGTGTCAAGTTCGGCGTCTTCCACAGACCGGTTGATATTCTCAACCGATTCGAGGATCACATTTGTAGATTCCATTTTGCGAACCTCCTCTCATGTCTCGAGATCAGATTCATCAGCAGGAGTCAGTTCTTCTGGTTCGATGTCCTTGATTTTGGAATTAGCGGTTTTCGCTTCTTGTTCAAGCGCTTTCAAACGCTTAGCAAGTTCAGAACCCTTTTCAGCCCATGTTGTCATGACTTTTCTGAATCTTTCTGTTTCTCGTTCAAGGTCTTTATCATCTTCACTATCAGTATCCGCCTTATAATTACCAGAAGCAAACTTGTTGATCATTTTGGTATATTTGTTCAACTTCTTCTGTGCGGATTTTATTTCCTTCAGTGTGTTCTTTGCGTCATATCTGGTCATCTCAGTTGGTTCGTACGCCCTATCATCAAAGACTTCCAGATTCTTTTCAATGTTTGTAATGAGTGCAGGGTCGCGGTAAAATGCATAGTGAATGGCCAGTGCGAGATTATATTCATTATCTTTTTCCCATCCGAAGACCTCTTTGTCATCATAAGTCATTGCAGTGGCATTATAAACATCACGGTCACATATGTATTTAAGAAGCTCGGTCAGTTCCATAACTGTTGTAAAAACGAACTCCAAATTGAAATTGAGTTCGATCATGTCTTCCTTGTCACGCGCATCACGTTTTGCATTGATCGCATGAATTGCAAGAGCTCCTCCCACAGCAATGAGGCTTCCGACAAATGACAAGAGAAGTGTTATAATCCCTAACGCAAGCTTGATAACAAATGTGATCAGACGCGGCAGGAACATCAGAATTCTCTTTGCAAGACTTTCTGATTTATAACCAATTGGGTCCGAGTTAAGTTCTCGATCGATCTTGCTCCGAGGTTTGTATGTTTTGATAGAAGCTTCCTGGAAAATGTCGAACTCAGAAATGTCCGTGTTTGCATCGCAATGTTCGAGAATCGAATACATTTTTGCATATGCATTAGAAAGTGCCAGAATCGTTTCCAGTTCAGCATTCGCGGCAGACTGATTCAGATTCTCAACGGATTCAAGAATAACATTCATAGTATCCATAGAGATATTCTCCTTTCATAAAGAATAAATAAAATATGGGGGCCCATGGGCCCCCATATTTCATCGTAGATAGACTCACTGATCGGGGTCCATGAAGCGACCCGGCTTCGGAGAAGTTGCCGGTTCAGGCTGCTTGTAACCGATTGCGAGGTCAGACTCCTCGATCTCAGGATCGAACTGACCGCTCTTCAGTCTGTTGTTACCAGTCACGATGTTCGCCGGATCGAAGCCGTTGAACTTCTGCTGGAAGAGATCAGAATAGCTGGAAGAAGAGGCATTGTAGCTTTCCTGCACCATGCTGCCCTGATCCATCGGATCGAACTCGAAATCATTTCTCATGATAAGGTGCTCCTTTCAGAATTTTTCATTCTCACCATACATCTCAATCAGAAGTTTGTTGATGTACAACTGATTGATGGTGATTAATAATCGGTAGGTGTTCGCATAATTAACATTCTGAATGATCAGCATACGACGTTCCCAGTCGACGCAATAACCATCCAAGATCAGTGACCGATTTTCCCGGAGATGTACATTGATGAACAATTCCGGGTTCAAATGATTCTTCAAATGATAGTCGATCAGGTTGTTAATCGTCTTGCCAAGACCATTGCCGATGAATACCTCTTTCTCACCCCAGTCCAATTTCACAATCGGACGGGAATGGATCTTCCATCCGTATAACAATGGGAAATCTTTCTCATTGAACACATCAGAGAAGATCGGAATAGAGATAGAAGATTGCGGTGGTTCATATGCCCGGAATGGACCGGGATTTGGAACAGACAGATCAAACAAACCGATTGTGTTGAATTCGCAACGGATCGTGAATGTGATCGGACAATCACTCTCGGTTTGTCCTGTCTTGTTGACCTGGTTGTATGACAGATCATGAATGCTGCACAGCAACGAGGTCATATAATATGAATAGAACGCATCCTTGTGGCGTCCAGATGAGAATCTGTACGAAACGGGATACACGCTATTCATATTGAGATAGTCAACAAATTGCGAAACATTTCCATCTTCATCTTTCACAGGGATTCCCGCATAACGCGAGGTCTCGTTCAAGAATCCATCTGGTAATGCCAATTCCAATGCGGTGTCAACGTCGAAGAATCCACCATCAGTCGGTATCTTGTTTATCAAATACGAAGCCCAACGGATTTGTTCCGTTATGCTACGGAATGACAGTACGAAATCAAAATACATGACAACGCGATTGATCTTCCCTCGCCACTCGATTCCCTTCCGTTTGTCAAAGAATAACTTTTCCATCTCGGAGCGATTCTGAAATCGGTTGGAAGTTGTGGACCAAAGCGTTGTTGCATATGATCCCGCAGCCAACCGATTATCCAAACCAGACAACGAGATCCGAGGATTGACGATACACATCGGGTATGGCTGTGTTCGAATTTGTTTCGGTGTATGACGAAGTTGACGGTGTGCGATCCGAGTGGAAGGCAACGCCGTCTCGAAGGTTTTTGATGGAAACATATCCAATACGAACTGCAGCATGATTGCCGTCACGTTTCCAATCGTATGCGCCATGTCCGTGCCTGATTGACAAGCTAACGAAAGCTCGTAACCGTGTGGCATGTATTCCGGCGACAAACTGTTCAATTGGTACGTACGTCCTGGATTCGATATGTTCCGATCGGTGATGCCCTCATTGACTACATTCTGATTATCGCGATTCGGATGCATTTCATCATAATGAATCATGTCATATTCCTCGCAATCAGTACTGATAACACCTCGGTGAATTTCGCGACGTTATAGTACTTGATGAACTCGAAGTTGAACTTCGTAATGGACGGACAACGATTCAGAATCATCAATGGACGCCACATGTTTGTGGTGCCATAACGTTCGTATGCGCATAGTTTAGGATTCTGGTTGTACCGTACATCGAACTTCTCCGTCGTGTACATGTTGGGATATGACTCCAACAAACGGAAGAAATCCAATGGTAGATATGATACAACAGCATCCCAAATCTTTGCGTCAAGTTCGTCGTCGATCCGAAGATCTTCTTCTTGTATCAACCTCACAGAGTTGGCGATGTTGTCCAACGTGAATAGATCAGACCTGATGTTTGCAATCAATGAGGGACTGAACGTTTTTTCATCAGAGGTCATCGTATTCACATCCTCTCATGAAGTTATTGCACGCGGACATACATGTTGAAGACATCGTTATCGTCACACACAAGCGTTGCTTGCATATTTGCATCTTGATTCTCAATACATCTAGATTCGGTTAGAATCCGGATCGGAGCAGAGAATGACTCTGTCGTGGTAATAGAACCAGTTTGAAAATTAGCGGATGCAAATACAGGTGAAACGATTTCGACGATGTCTCCATCCTCAATATGTCCGCGTGACTTGATAATGCAGGTGGAAGTATGAGGAACTTTGAAAGACATTTGCCGGTTTTGCAGCAGCATAGTAAATCAACGTCCCTTCATAGAAGATTACTCTTCAGCTGCAGCAGCCTCTTCACCAGTATCAGCCACATCACCAGTACCGGTTGCGACATGACCCAGAGCAGCAACAGCATCGGAGAAGGTCTTGACGACCATGTCAGAAGAACGCTCGATGGAACCTGCCCATTCCTTTGCGTTTGCATTGATCTTGTCGAAGTTCTTGGAGATCTTCTTTGCCGCGCGATCTTCGGAAGCTGCATGACGACGAGACTCGGAATCACACAGAGCGCGGATATTCTGCTCAGCGCCACTCTTCTTGGTAGCGGTTGCAGACTTGACGATGCCGTCGGAGATCTGACGAGCAACGTACGTGTAGGTGATCAGCCATGCGATGTCATCAGCATCTGCAGACTTCGTAGTGGTGATCTTGCCCAGCGGCTTCACGTTGGTACCCTTCTGCAGTGCCTTATACAGTGCAGCTGCATCCGGAACGCCGCCCTTGGAGAAACCGGTCTTCGGATCGTTGACCGCAGTCGGGTCTCCGCCGACGAATCTGGAACCCCAGGCCTTCATTGTCTTGACGAAGTTCTTGTCGAGAGACAGGACTTCCTGAACGGTAGGATCTTCGATACAGTCACCGATGCTCAGTCCGAAGACTGCAGCCAGGTGTGCCATCGCGTTACCGTAGTTGAAAATCAGATTCTCAGCACCGGACTCAGTCGGGAACGGAACGGAGAACTTGATCTTGTTGCCGACCTTTCTGTTAGCAGCGAACTCGCGAACGAGTGCCTTGCCGAGAGGTCTTGCAAAGGAGATCATAAAGTTACCGGAGTTGGCAGCAGAAGTGGAAATACCATACTTCTTGCCAAGGCCGATAATTGCCTTCATATCGCGGTCTGCAGCAGCCTTAACTTTTCTTGCATTCTCGACGAGAACGTCGTAAATGCCGATCAGCTCCTGAGCAACAGCTTCAGATGCCAGGCCAGGTGCTTCAGCCGGATCAGTCGGAAGACCGGAAGCTTCAGCAGCCTCAGCCGCTTCCTGGATAACAGAATTTTCAGCGTCTGCGAGCAGAGATGCATATTCATACATCATCGACGCAACATCAACACGACCGGCGGCAAACTTTGCATTGACATTATGCATGCTTGCATCGCCAGTGTCGAGATCGAGGAGAATTTGTGAAAATCTCATATTATCTGATTCCTTTCTATTTGATTATATCTACAATAGAATCTACGATAAGAGCCCCCTGATACCGCAGTTTCCATGTAAATTACAATTTGGTGTTAGCCGGAAAGATTATCTCTCATTTCCAGCTTATAGCGGTCGATCAATTGGTTCGCTTGATCTTTATACTTGTTGATGACATCGCATCTACACTTGCGGTGAGACATGCCGGCACGTACCAGTGCGGCATAATCAGGATCATCATTACGCTTTGCCAGCATCAGTGCAACAGTTGATGTCGCAACATTGTTGATGGAGTCCTCGGTGAGATTGATTGTGTTCTTCACATCGAGTCCATTACTCTTTGCCAGATTCTGCAGTTGCTGATTCTGTGTGAGATGTGTCATGATCTTTCCGACAACCTGCAGCATTGCGTCGTCAGTATAAACTTCACTCATTTTGATCGTCTCCTTTCATTCAAAAATATATCCAAGACTGAGCCGGATATTACCATAACGTGGCACTATATATAGTACGAATCAAAAAAAAAAGACAGAGATACTATTATAATATCTCCGTCTTTAAAATGGTACCTCACATGGCAGTGGATTCTCGTAATGGATAATTTCTTTGCTGTTCATAATGACCATGTCATAGTTGCCAGACAACAATTGAGCTGCATAATATTCCATCTCACGCAATGCGGCTTCTTGTCTGTCATCATTGACGGCGATATGTTTTCTGTATGCCTTCAATAATGCATCAAGTTGTTTGGCATAATATTCTATCTCAGATGAATATATGACCGGCAATTTGTCAGCATTTTTATTTACCATGATATCCATTGTATAACTCTCCTTTCTAGGGTGAACAAATTTTCTAATATGCCATCGGTATATTTCAAATTGAATATATATCTACGGAAAGGAAGAAAAATATGTTTGACATGGAAAACCATGAACTGATCGCAAAGTTCATAAATGAAAGAAAACCAGAGTCGTACGTTGCCCCGTTATACATCAAAATGTATAATGAACGATACGACCTTTGCGAAATCACACAGATTGACAATTTCACACCTTCTGGTTGTAAGATTGGATTCGGTGCGCACTTCTCGCTGATCGACAAATATTCATTCCCGGATAATATGCTGCGCGCATTCGAACCGGTTGAAGCATTCACAACATTTGACGAAGAACGGAATCTGAGTGATCGTTATATCATTATCGAAACAGGTATCGTTGATTTGTCAATTGATTCTGAAACCGGTACATTTGCAGACAAACAATCCGACGGTACTGTGGTGGAAATTACGCAACGGGTTGTTTACAATAAAGCTGTATTGGAGCAAATGGAATATTACCAGAATATGTTGCTTGATTTCCTATCCAAACAGCAAGAAGAAATCCGTAAGAAACGTTTGGCTGCAGCAATGTCTGAATATGCCTCTTGATCATTTTTTATTTTCATGAATATATATACTTGCATTGACGGAGTCAGGTGCCAGTGTAAGATTAAATAGAAAATTGAAAGAGGTGATTACATGGATGCAGCATTGGCAGAATTCAAAAGAAGATTATTGGCGACAGGTTTGTTTATGAAAGTTTCCGCAAAAGGACAGTATCGGTGTAAGACATGTCCGTATTGTGGTGATACAAACAAACACATGTATGTGAAAATCGATTTGGATTCTGATATGCCTGTTGTATGCAAATGTCATAAATGCAATGCCGGCGGATTATTGAAACAAGATTGGTTGGATTATTTTGGAATCGATGATATTCAAGTCCCAAAGATGAAAGGTACACGACGAGTCTTTGGCAAGAACGGAGATACAACAATTCCAGAATTGATTGATTTCGACAAAGATCAGGATGCGATTCAAATATGCCGCGATTATATTCTGAAACGTGTCGGAGAAACACCAACTGCGGGTGATCTAAAAGCATTCCAATTCATAGGCAATGTTGAATCCTATGTGACAGCATATCTCGGCGGAGATACACGCGGATTACGAAATCGAGTTTGGTTCTGTTTGAATACCGGAAACATCATCGGAAGACGTCTGGATGATATCGATTCATTTAGATGGGTCAAAAAGAATTATAATGGTGATTCCAAAGGCCGCGGATTATATGTCATCAAGAAACCTGCTGATACATTACAGACAATCAATGTTTGTATTTGTGAAGGAATTATGGACGCAATCGGATTGTACTATCATGCTCATGTAAACAATGCGTTCTTCATTGGATGTATGGGCAGTGAGTATAAAGCGGCGTTGAAGTATGTCATTGATCATGGTATCTTTGGAGAAAGTGTGAACATTCGGATTTACAAAGACCCCAACATCAATTATGTTGATATCCCTAAACGGTATCGACGCATGTTCAAATCGATATCCATTTATAAGAATGCATTCGGAAAAGATTTCGGTGTTCCAGAAGATGAAATCGAATTCGAGAAGTGTATGTGATGGGGGCTTCGGCCCCCATCTATTTATTTTTTCTCCATATGTATATTATTATACTGAACGGATCAAAGAATTTTCCGTTACAATTTCTTTTTGCCGAAAGGAGTAATATCATGGATTTCAATTATGGGTCTACAAACTTCCAGGTTGACACAACGAGTCTGCAAAACAATGTGCACAACCACAAACCGGAATACGCATTTAAATATGAAATGCGGATGGCTACTGGTGATGCCAAACCCGAGTCCAGTTTAAAACAACTTGATCAAATTTACGATGTGGACATCGAGAACCTTCAGCGCGATCGGGACGGTCTCCAAGCAAATGCTGACAGAATCGCCACAGAAATTGGCGAAAAATATGCCGATTCATGCCGAGCAGGAATTCTGTCAATCAATAACAGGATTGATTGCATTAATTCATGCCGTACCGCTGCAAAATCGATTGCTGAACTCACGGAAGAAATCGAACAGAGACTCGGTCTCAAACTGTTTGCGGATTCACATCCGTCGTCAACACATTGGACTGCAGAAAGTGTATACACAATCGGAGAATCGCCGCTTCTTATTGTGCTTTCCGTGTACTGTATGAACACAACCGGAAATCACATTCATTTTGTATACCAGGTTGGATGGATACTCTTGACAACAGATCATCCAGAGTATCTCGCACGGCACACGGATGACGAGAGCTATGCCGAATGGCTTGAAGGCGGCATCATGGCACATCGCTATGAATCAATATCAGGGTCCATCGTAAACATCAACAATCGCGTTGGATGTTTTCAAAGCCGCAATTATACTGCAAAAGACGGCGAGCCACTTTGCAGCACATTCGTTATGGCGAATCTTGCAGATATTCCGGACTATGAAGCCGCGAAGATTCGTCAAATTAGAGATATCATGGATGATATCCTGGAAAGTAAGGCATCCACTTTGATCTATGGTGTCGGAAGCGCCGTGTTGAGGAGTAATGATGATGGACAAAATGACAATATTTGATCGGCTTCGGGATTATGAAGATGATGCGAAGCATCTCTTTTCCGATGATGAAAGAAATGAAATCTGTTCCGTGTACAGTGGAGAATGTGCTGCAGGTGTATTTGTTGTCTTCAAATTCTCGCGACACATAAAGAAACTGAGAATGTACAAATATAAACTCAGTGATGGAACAGAGAACATCGGATACATTTCGAATTATAATATTTTGATTTGTATCGCAACAGATCAATATACGCCGGCAACGCAGTTCATGTTGCTGTCCGATGAAGATATCCGCAGTGCTATCAAAGGCCTGTATATCAACGGCCCGTTTACACAGGTTGACTGCGCGGCATTTTTGGATGTCTCGCAGTCGACTGTTTCAAATATCGCAAGAGAAATAAAGGAGGAATTGAGTAATGCATGATGCCGAATTAATGCTGACTGCTATCCGTCAGGATGGTGAACGACTCCGGCACAAAAGATTTCATCTCAAATCTTTTGATATGCCTGACATCAAAAGACAGTTTCCTGATGCGTACGAGACAAAGATCGGATACCAAAGACTGATCGAAGAAATCGGGCGGATCGAGTCGATCCGGGATTTCGATGAACAGCATATTGACGATTATAAGAGAATCTCTGATACGGTCGATAAGATCGTGCGGGAACTGGATTTCACGGCCATTCAGACCGGTGATCACATCCGAAATTTTGAATTTCCGGTATCTATTACCAGCGGCCTGGATGTGGATGACGAAGAATCTACACCCAATACGCTGACTGGTGTCATGTACCGGATCCGGCAAATCACATCCTGTAATTCTAGATCGGTATTTTATGCACCAGCCACATATTGTGGAATGGTGTTTGAATTTTCAATTCAGCATAAATACACAGCACTGAACGAACAGACCATTGTCAATTCCATATGGACAAGAGAAAAATATGACATCACTGGAATCAAGTTACTTATTTCAGCGATCCCGCTTGACAAAAGCGCATTTCTTGAAGAGTGGTTGCCTGCACTGAATCTGGAGAAGAACTTGGGCTCAAAGGGCGCAAGGGTCATTTTTGCAATTGATCCGGAACGGGGAACCCTTGAATACCCTGATAAGAACAGGCTTATCATTCCGGCGTGGAATTACTATAACCAGTCTGTTGCTGAAGGCCTGATTGACAACGCTGTAAAACATATCAGTGAGTCGTGCCTGGATGTTTTCTTTCCGAAGCCCGCATCTGAACCCGTCACCGAATAAAGAACCCCAAGGAGGAATCCAAATGCCAGCCAAATACCTCAGACCATCAAAACCGACATATTATCTAAGCTTTGCTGAAACCGCAGCAAGACGCTCCACTTGCTTGAAACGACGATATGGTGCGGTCATCGTTAAAGATGACCGCATCATTTCAACCGGATACAATGGAGCGCCGCGTGGTCGGATAAATTGCGTTGAGATCGGGTGTCCGCGTTTGAATGTTCCAAACAATACAGAATACTCAACATGCCGGTCCGTCCATGCCGAAGCAAACGCAATGTTACACGCCGAATATACTGACATGATCGGATCGACATTATATCTGTATGGGTATGATGTCGTGAAAGACGAGCGTGTTAAAGATTGCGAACCATGTCCCATGTGTAAGCGCATGATCATTAATGCGCAAATCAAAGATGTCGTTGTATATGACAGAGATCTGAATGTCAAAACCTTTCATGTGAAGGACTGGACATTACCATGCAACGACGATTCCATTCCTGAGAAAGAACCGGAACTCTCCGATCCGGCGACGACGCCGTCCGAAGATACTCTGGACGTTGTTCTCATGAATAACGTTGAATCATCTAACGATGAAACAATACCATTTCTCGCGTCATCAAAACATCTTGAAGAGCTGATTGAGAAAGATCCCCAAACACAGATAACCGACGTGGATATATTGATGCGGTGTTACACGTTGTACCGCGATTCATTACGGTTTGCAATGTCAAATACGAACATGCCATTAGCATTGACAGAACTTTGTGTCTGCTTCTATGCTGGACACGGACATGTGGGCCTTGTAAATCAGAGTGCAATATCCAACTTCATGCTTGATTATGCGGGTAAAACGTTGCCTGCATATATTGATACATGTGTGCGAAATGCATTGTACAAATGCAGTCGATTCGAATGTGTCAATAACCGGTTGAGCTTTAGTTATAATGGTAGATGGGGCGAAATCAGAAAGACAATTGATGCAACGGCTTACAAATATTTGCTTCCGGCAATTCGCGTCAGACGTGCGTTGTTACATGCAGGCTTCCTGGACGCAAATACCGAGAATCTATTGCTGAAGCTTCAGCGATATCTGAAGGAACGAAATGCGTTCCACGAAAGCACGCCGTGGGAACCCGGCATCCAATATCCGATTTACTGATACAAATACTTGCAGTGCCCGCCATATGGCGGGCATTGTAATGTAATGGTACGGTATGGAAGAGTTCGGTAGGGTCTTGCTCCGTTCTGTGTGGGTGGAGTGCGCTGTAGTTCTGTTCCGTGTAGGTGAAGTGCACTGTAGTCCTGTTCGGTGCAGGTAAAGTCTGGGATGGTTCTGGTAAGTTTAGCAATGTGATTGCACGGTTAGGCAAACTGCCGCATTGTCTAGCTACGTATTGTGACTGTGGTGCTGCGGTTTCGCGATGTAACCTGTGGTATCGTATGGGCATGGTATCGTTGAATTCAGTAATGATTCGTTCGGCGATGTGATTGTGATGCGGTGTACCATACCGTCGCGTGGAGGTAGTGTGGGGCAGAGTGGTGACGTGCATCGTTATGATATGTGAAGCAACTGTAAAGAGTCGTGGAGTATCGCTATGTCAAGGCAAGGCACAGTATTCTCTCGTCATGTCTCGTGGCGTCAATGTAGTGTAGTATAGTGTGCCGTGGCGTAAAGGTACAGCGGGGCTTTGTCAAGTAATGTAACGGTAAAGTGGCGCGGTGTAAGGTCACATCGCGTTTTGTCACGTTGCGTTTCGGTAAAGTAATGTATTGTCTTGTATCGTTGGGGTGAGGTCCGGTAAGGTGCGTTATCGTAAGGCGGTGTGGCGTACAGTAAAGGTACTGTAATGTCGGGCGCTGTCACGTTACGGCAAAGTGAATTCTGGTATGGTGACGTAACGTAAATGTTTCGTAATGTTTCATTTAGCAACGTAATGGCATAGTGAAGTCTGGTATGGTGCCGTGATGTAATGGCAAAGTGCTGTGAAGTTATGTATGGTAAAGGTATGGTTGCGTCCGGTAAGGCGCAGTAGTATATTGTGACGTGAATGTAAGGTAAAGTGGGGTATGCTTATGTGAAGCAGCGACCCAGTAATTCAGTCACGGTATGGCGACGTAACGTAGAGTATCGTTACGTGGGGTTATGGCAAAGTGTTGGTTAGCTTCGTACAGCTCAGTCATGCAACAGTGAGGTTTGGCAGGGTTGGGTAAAGTCATGTAAAGGCAGGGTGAGGTGTGGCAGAATAACGTGTGGCAATGTCACGTAACGGTGAAGAATGGTGCAGTGTTGAGTTGTTCCGTTAAGTGATGGCACGGTGTTGATTAGCTTCGTACAGCTCAGTCGCGCAACAGTGAAGTGAAGTAGCGCACGGTGGAGCTATGTAAAGGCAAGGCGGGGTGTGGCGTTGAACTGTTGAGCTCTGTCACTGTGAGGTGAGGCGTGGTAGCGAGCGTATGGCAATGCCTCGTAAGGTATTGGTATGGTATGGCTGTGTCTCGCAGAGTGATGGTTAAGTGATGTTGTGTTGAGTGTTGTATCGTTTGGCCATGGCATGGTGTCGTATCGTATGGTCACGGTCGGTTCTGTAAAGGCAAAGTACGTTGTCGTCTGGTGGAGTCTCGTGGTGTCAATGTAGTGTAGTGCTCAGCGATGTCAGGTTACGGTAACGGTACGGTGCTGTTTGGTAGAGCTTAGTTTAGTAAAGGTACAGCATGGTTATGTACTGATTGATTGAGTAATGCGCTGTAATGGCATGGTTCGGTCCGGTCCTCTCCTGTTATGTAATGGCATGGTGGAATGTTGTGACGTAATGCCACGTAAGGTCTTGCAACGCAATTGTACAGCATTGTCTGGTCTAGTGCGGCCAAGTGCTGTCTGGTCTCGGTATGGTATATTCCAGTCACGATCTTTGCGGTTAGGTGTTGTGTTGTAAAGGTGCGGCAGGGTTGCGCGAGGTGCCGTTGCGTAATGCTTCGTGAGGTAATTGTACAACATTGTCTAGTTTTGGTATGGCGTAGAGACGTTCCGTAACGGTGATGTGATGTGTAGTTCCGTCGGGTATAGTAAAGGTATGGTTCTGCGAGGTGTTCTGAAGTATTGTGAGGTCAGGTCTAGGTAAGGTAATACATCGTAAGATGCAGAACTGTCTGGGGATGGTACAGCACATCAAAGTTATGTACTGCAAAGTTGTGTCTCGGCGCAGCTCAGTGACGATCCGCTTTGTGAAGTAACCTGAAGTTCAGATTTGAAAAAAGATGGGGCGCATCACGCCCCATCTTTTTTCTTGAATTTCATATATATATCATTATAGGGAATGGGATTTCAAAATCTCATTAAGCTTTATTCCGTACGGAATCGAATCAGAAAGTGAGGAGAAAAATGAGCAACCCAATCAAAAAGCGCATTGAAAAAATTGCTGACACATGCGCAATGTCAGCAGAGCACTATCCGTTGCTGGAAAACTGGTTTCAGTGCACAGCAGAAACTGCTCGCGAGATTGAACGCTCGCAAATCAAATCTCTCGAAGAATTTGACAGCGTGGCACTGGCATTGTCGGCACTGAGATCGGACATTCCAATCATTGACCGGTCCACTTTGAATGAAGGTATCGATGCATTACGGTCTGCATGCGCCAGATATTCGTCAGCCACCGATGAATTCTCTCCGTTCAACGCGTTAATTGCGCAGTCGTGCAATACGTTGATCGTTGTGGGTGAAGAGATCATCGGAGCACTCACCAATCTCAAAATTCTTGAGATTGCACTCGGCATCGGCACAATGGTCCCACGTGATGCTCCGGAAGAAGACGTGGCGACAACGGAACAGGAAAAAATCGAACAGATTTGTTCCGCACCGGTACCGGCTGAAATCACCGTCACTTTACCGGCATCAGATAAGACTATCGTTCTTTCACAATGTGATGCAACTATTCTCGAACCCATCTTTGCCCAGAGAGAACAGGAACTGCAGGAGCCGATTCCGGAAGAAGACGCGGCGGCAACGGAACAGGAAAAAATCGAACAGATTTGTTCTGCACCGGCTGACGAATGTGAGGAAAACAGTGGCTATACTGTTTTCGGAATTCCGATCGAGCAAATCGGAGTATCCCAGGAAGAAATCAAACGTGTTACAACAGATATTCCAGATCCGCCGAAGCCTAAGAAGAAACCCAATGAACCACGTAAAGTGGGAGTGCTGGATGTCCCGACTGGGTTTACCGCGCTCAAAGTTCCGGGTTTCCCGGATGACAGATTCATGTTGTCTGTAGATAATCAAATCGTTGACCGTCGGACAGGGCGGAAGATCAAAGCAACTCTCAGACACGGGGTTGAATATGTCAAGCTTTTCCATCCGAGAGATGAACATGGGGAACAACAGTTTGTCGAGTTCCCGCTCGCGGATCTGATCTCAAAATCTACATCTACAGCGGCATTGCCGCTTCCGAAACCTGCAATGACGGAGGAAAAAGACGACACATTTGTGTACGTCGATTGGTTTCCAGGAATACCTGCTCGGAAATATAAGGTATATGCCTCAGGAAAGGTATACGATACTGTACACAAAGAGTTTATACCCTATGACAGGAAGAACGAGTCTATTCGACTTACAGATTCGGATATCGAATCCCGCACGATTGGGGTTCATGCGGTTGTCAAGGCGCTGAAACGGCAGTCACTCGTATGGCAGGCTTTCCATAAAGAATACCGGAATCAATCCAGGGTGTACATCTCTTTCAGAGATGGAAACAGACAGAATTGTGCACTCGACAATCTGTATATCGGAAGATCTGCAAAATAATTCCACGGCAAAATCGTCGTGCGGGTATCTTTCGTACTGAATGATACCCGCATGATAATATAGGAGGTAACCCTTATGACAACTGCATATGAAAAATACGAAGATGTGACCGGAAACAAAGATGCTTTCATCAACCAGATAAAGTGTCATCCGGATTTCAGCGAATCATTAAATATGATCGTATGCGAACCGTCAATTTTCTATGCCGCGTCAGATGAACTTAAATCCGGCACTGTTTCGTTTGAGCATCAGTGCACGGGCCACATTCATCGCGCAACAGAGTTGGATCCCGCCAGAAAACGTGCAGCGTACGTGCTGTATCATAATAGCACGACAATGCCATATTCAAAAGCCAAAGAACTTGCGGCTTTTGATATTGAGTCTGCGCTGGATCTGTCTTCTCTGTATCATATTGCGGAAAAGCTTGACGATAAGTTCTTCATATTGGCTTATATGAAGCAATATGCTCGGAACGGAATCATTACGCACACGAAACCTCATATATTTGTCGCCGATATTGTGGAAGATACGGAGTATATGGACGTCACATACGCGGACGGCGTATTTTCTTCTCATCCTTCGGGTCACCACAAACGTGTATACCAACTATCCGACATTTCCGACATGCTGACTGTTGGAGATGAAATCGTAATTGGTGATAATGCACGTGAGGAATTATCGAATGAACAGACGAAAGCCTGGTGTGATCGTCACGTAAATTGCTTGCTCCGATCTGACGGCATTCCGAATCTGGATTTGTACCATTTGTATTATTTGGATGCTGAGGTTGCTGAATATGTGGCAGAAAAGCTAAACGCAATTCCAAAAATGAGGATGCGTGTATGCAGACAATGTCATTCTTCATTCCTTCTTTCAGAATCGGAAATGCAATGGTATGCCGATAAGGGATTCAAACTCCCGAATCGATGCGGTGTATGCCGTTCTGACGAAAAACGAAGGAGACGAGAAGCAGAACGCGAAGAGTATTTCCGCGATCTGCTTTTCTGATATAATTGCCCATATGTACAACATGTATGTATGGGCAAAGATGGGTTCGTAGTTTAATGGCAAAACAACGGTCTCCAAAACCGTTGATTGGGGTTCGATTCCCTGCGGACCTGTCAAAATAAAAGGGAGTTAAGTCGTGGCGGTTTGAATCTGCTTTTAAGGTTCGGAGTGTACCGCACCACGCTAGCCCAAAGTCCATAAACACTCATCTGCTGGTGTGGCGAAATCGGCAGACGCAGTAGACTCAAAATCTACCGGTGGCGATACCATGTGGGTTCGAGTCCCACCACCAGCATTCATCACAGGAGATGAGAAGTTCCAGCACTTCTTCGTGGTCCCTCAATGAAACTGCGTAGTTTAAGGGTAAAACCCCCTGTGTTGATTCAAGGCGACATATCATGGTCTGGTGGTGGCAAAAGATGACACAGAAAAGGAGAAACGGTATGGAACTGAAAAGACAAATGCCCGAGCAGCATGATGTTGTGACATTCTATATTAACAGCGATGAGTTTAACACCATGATGCTCAATCATACTGCAAACGAGTTTGTTGCGCAACGACTCAATGGCATTGCGATCAAAGAGAATGATCTGATTGTCATATATGTCGATCGCGGACAAACGCACAATCTGTCGGCAGAGCTGATGAAACAATTGATGAAATCCCTTGTCGATCAGCTTGGCTGCAAAGTTATATGCATGCCAGCTGTCGCACATCTCTCGGTTGAATCCAAAAAGGATTTCATTAATATGCTGAGAGAAACTATCATATATCTTGAAAAAGGCGATGACGAAAATAATTGAGAGCGATTGGCGATAGTGCGTGAATCGCGGTGGTATGTTGTGTGGAACTAATTTCCAGGGGAGTTTCGATTCCAGACGAGGATCCTGGAGAAATAGAATGTCGAGGCCGTAAGATCTAGAAGCACATCATATTGTCATCATTACCTCGTATGCAAGTGGTCAAAAGCAGTCTACCTTTGGTAGGTAGAGAAGACTCTCCACCCGGGATATCCGGCCGGGTATCGGGTTAAAACTCGCAATCGCGAGGGGGAGTACGCGGGTTCGAATCCCGCCGGGTAATGTTGCTCAATTCTATATAGGCCGGGGTGTAGCGCAGTTGGTAGCGCGCCTGCTTTGGGAGCAGGATGCCGCAGGTTCGAATCCTGTCACTCCGATTTCCCATGCTACTGTGGCGAAATTGGCAGACGCAAGAGACTTAAAATCTCTCGGTGGATACATCTTGTGGGTTCAAGTCCCATCGGTAGCATTCAAAGGCACTTACAGCAATTCTCAAATAATGATGAATGAACGATGTGCCTTGAGGTGAAGTAGCTCAGGTGGTAGAGCGTCGGGAGTGTAACTCCTGCAGGGATGTTAGGTTCGAGCCCTAACCTTCACCATCCACGTCCTGTCGGAACCTGTGTACGCAGGCCAATTCCACAAATAAAAGGATATACGGCGCCAAATGACCGTGACGGTCATGTATATCCCTCTCGGCAGGCTCCGTGGTGCCATATGCCAGTGTAGCTCAGTTGGTCGTTAAGAGCAGCTCCTTCATACGGAGAAGGTCGGTGGTTCGAATCCACTCATTGGCATTCATTTTTTCATCAATTGAGTAGTAAACAAAAGCCCATTCAAAGGATGGGTAAGCTTTACCAAGGAAATCGTTGCAGTGCACAAGGATAAGAGTATTGCGATATGCTGCATTCCTAGTATCGGACGAGTACGAAACCTTGGTTGTGTCATTGGCGCTATTAAGAAGCGTCTTCCCGAAAAGAGCCTCAACGTAAGATCCAGTAGAAGAATCCATAGTCTGGTGCATATCTCGGTCTGTGGATTGCGATGTAACTGGTGGGAAAAGGATGATACGGGAATCTCCTGAGTAGTGGCGAGCGAAAGGGATCCACAAGAGAGCATGGGGACACGATCCGAACACGTGCTTGTGAGTGGTCAAAATCGCCCTGGAAACGGGCATGGGCAGTTATGAAAGATGATGAAAAGATGGCGACGGTTGTGTGCAGTCCAGACCATTTGGTTGGCGTGGGATACTAAGGAATCACCAGACTGCATATGAACCTAGATTGTTGTGTAAGCGGGAACGCACTGGCCACCTAGCGAGCCAGGTATACCGGAGGATTCCGGCGAACATAATTGAAGTGAGACGCTCTATAATCTACACAACAATTGGGGCTGGGCAGGAACACACGTGGCCAGGGTGGCGTTACGACGTTGCCTTACGGGTTCGAATCCCGTCACAGCTCTTCTGACTCGGTAGCCAAGAGGCAAGGCAAGGGAGTGCAAATCCTAGATGCGTCGTGTTCGAATCCGACCCGAGTCTTTTTTTTGGGGTATTAGCTCAGACTGGATCAGAGCACCTCCCTTCTAAGGAGGGTGTCGTGGGTTCGAATCCTACATACCCCATTCAACATTCCGAAATTTCATATATATATTATTATTATGAAGGAAGATAACATCTTCCTTTACGCGCGACACCAGCGCAGCACAACGACAAACAAGACCGAACACGGCGGTCGGACGATCCCGAAATATGGGATTGTCCTAGGGTCACTAGGCTAACCCAAAGCAAATGCTAGCCTAGTCAGTTCGACAGCAACTGTTAGGGGTCAACCCGAAAAGCTGTAGTAATCGCATGTCCTATCCGCAATGTATTGAAGCATTGTGTAACCCATGATAGGATTCCTGTATCACTCGCCTCTGGGAGTGATAGGAGTAGGCTCACACATTACGCCGAGACGCGAACAAAGAAGGCAGGTCGACTTCGCTTTCCTGCTGAGCGGTCAGAGGAATACCCATACATCCGTGGTGGGATGTGACAGTGCGTTGTGGAGAAAAGTTATGGGGTTTCTCCGCCAATCGAAAATCGATTGCCTAGGGGGATGGGATGAGATCCATCGTCTGAGCACCTGCGTGAAGAATATCTCAAACCAAGACAGACGTGGTCCACTGGCGGCCGCGCTTGGTCGGGTGTGCGGTTGCACCCAACGGAATGTGTCCGATTGCGGATAGGTCATTCGGGTTAAAACACGCTAATTAGCGTGCCGGCTGGGCCTGGATCCGAACCGGGCACAACAACGAGGAAGGATACTGAGTGGGATTGCGTGTGACAATCCCACTCATTATTCTTCTTATAAAGCGGGAGTGTCGGGGCCGATCCGGCCCCGAACTCTTTTGATCTATTTTTTATATTATATAGCGGGGGAGACCCCGCAGAAAGTGAGGATCATCATGAGACCGACTAGACAAGAAATCAAATCCGTTGCAAGACGGAGAAGAAATCCGAATGGCGCATCGCGCGCCATCATCACAGCAGACGATGTCCGCCAGTTGGCGGAAAAGCCCGTTCTGGAGTTGATGGGTTTGTTCCGCAGATGCTCCGGGACAAACGAAAGCGGTTTGGAGACCCTGTTCGGGGTCAAGAATGCTGCTCTTGACCGGGAGGCCCTTGAGCTGCTTGAGCCGATGTTCTTTCGTTATTTTGAACCGTTCTGTTTCAAAACAGAACGGTTCAACTCATGGGAATTCAACATCCCCACGAGTGAACTACACGGTCTCGTGTATCTGGCAGATTATGACAACGAATTTGTGATAATGTCCCAATACGAAATAAGAAACACTGGGGATGTAATCGATGTTGAAATCATCGGAATCGATAATGATTTCAGCACGGTAACCGTTTCCACGGGAACGAACTTCTCGTGGGGACAAACCGTCTGTTACTCCTACGACAGCTTGAGAGAAGCATATTTCGCTGCTGTCATTGAGCGAAGGTGGGAAAATTGAGTGATTCAGGGGCGCTTCGGCGCCCCTCACTTTATTTTTTTTTTTGATATTCTGATATTTCATATATATATTATTTTTGTGCAAAGGAAGTGATCATTCCAATGCAAATAATAAGAAAGTGAGGAAAAAAATTATGAGCATTATGAAAGACCCCGTAATCTGGTATACTCTCGATGATTTCTATGACAGAAATGTGACATGTGTTTCACTGACACGAGAAGCATGTGACAAGATGTTTGACAATCATAATGATGAATTAAAAGCAGATGGATTCCAACCACATCCGGAATCGGACAGAAAGGATCTTGTTCAGAGTATCGCACTGACCGGAGACCTGACGATATACTATTGTGTCGCAGGATACTATAGTGGACAAAGCGTGGTCGGTGCATGTTTACAAAATCAGCTTGAGGAAATGCAAGCATTTGTCGATAGGCTCAATGCCCAGCACGGTGACAACTTTTTCCACATTGAAAAAGTCACGCTCGGACTTTCTCAAAATACGGACAAGACGTACTATGGTGTCCGCCTTCCGATCATTTCCGATATTCCGGATGGTTATTGGAATACATACAAAAACGTGTCTATGGACAATCTCGAGAACTTCCTGGTTCCAAAGGTTGAAGTTTGTACAGGAGATGATATTGAAGACTTCAACAAATACGGAATGGCGCGCCCCGAGATTTACAATCTCACAGTTGATCAACTGTGTATGACAGACGGAAGTGTCAAGTATCTGTACAAGTACACAGTCCGCTGTTATGCGACTGACGATGTTCAGGCATTGAAAATTGCTACGGAAGCATTATCTCAGTATCTGTATGAAAAGAGATGCAACGAACCGCAAACAATGCCTGATCCGAACAGAATAACGACATGGGATACTGGTGATCCTGAAGAACATTAATGGAGGTTTAAAAAATGGGCACTCAAGATAGAAATCAAGAACTGGTAAGATCCAGATTTATAATGGCAAAACCACTGTATCTGAGCACAGTTGAAAAATGGGCAAAAGAACCCGCTGAAAACAAGAACGGGTTCACAGAGCAAACCAGAGCTATCTATGCATCAGCAGCCGAGGAGGCTGAGAAGGAACATATTGATGGAAATGCAGTCCAGGTTTGCGAGCTGATCTTTGCGGAAAAAGAAGATGGTGCTGAGCGCATCATTTCCAGAATTCCGTTTCTGGTGACGTATCAATATAAAGAATCCCCGTATGGGAAAGGCGAACATGACTGGTTCGCAACACCAAAAATGTATAACGTACACTCGTGGGAATACGGCACACCACAGATCGCATCCCCGCCGCTCAAAAAAGAGCAAAATTCTCACGCGGATTATTTGTGTTCTGCGGTCTTTACGATGCACGCTGTCATCAGAAGTGTCGCTCGTTCAGTGGCAGCAAACTCAAGCATCCCGTATAATTCAGAAATTACAGACGGATGGTTACAAGATTCAGGCGCTGCACACGAATTCATTGTTCGTGCAAAATACTTATTGCACGACTGGTTTGAAAAACAGCATAAGCAGAGCAGATCTCCGATTGATCAGGATACCATCAATCAGAATGCAGCATTTCTGATGAGATCACTTGCTGCTCTTACAAATTCCACAGATGAAGGAGATGTTTCCAAATGATGAAAGCTGTGCTCCGATTAACATATAATGGCGTTGAACACAACATCATTTGTGAAGGCCGTTCAATCTATCCGGATTGTCTGGTTGAAGATGATGAACACCTGTATGTATACGAACTCTCAGAAAGATTAATCGAATGGCAGACAATTGTCGATGGCAAACCTTTGTGGCGGATTCATGTGACACATGATCCGTCCAAGAATGCGAAGTTATTCATTGTCACAAAATCGTCTCTTCGAAAAATATTCAAGCTGGACCCAATCGATGAGTACTGGATTGATGTTGAGGAAATCATTCCGTTTGATGATGATAAAGAGCACCCGTATTCGTATTCTTACGATGAGCGTGGTGAATATTTCGTCACAAATCCATTTTTACAAGATATGCCGGAATATCCGTTTGATCGGGATGAACTGACAAAAGCATATACAGAAATCATCGGGAATGAAGTCCTCGGGGATTCTTGTGCGGACGAACTGATGACTGAACTGGTTTGCTCTGGAGAGATTATTAATGCCGCCGGAGATTTCCGTATATGGACAGAAGAGGAAAATACCTATATTCTTCATCTGCCTTCTGGTACCATCGTTGGATGGTATAAGTTCTTCCATATCGGCAGATGCAATTTCTGTAATAAGCCTAATATGACAATTGCTGATTTGCGTCAATTCTTTATGCTACTGCGCAATCAGCTTCTCAAAGAACCTGATCGTGTAACTGATCCTATCATTCCGAAAGTTGCTGTTACGGAAATCGATCGCAATACGTATCCGGGAGATCCAAACGAGGATGTCATTCTTGATATGTCGTCCATGTATCCGAAAATTGGAATCGTGATTCCGTCGGAGCATACGACATCTGATGGAAAGATCATCTATCATGGTGAACAAGGTCCCGATGAAGGAGACGATTATGAAACAGACGACAATTGACCAAATCCGTGAGGTTGTAAGAGACTGCATTGAACAAGATGCAGTCCACGGAAGTGCGATTCATTGGGATCTTGGAAAAGATTCCGATGGAAATGACCGTTTCTATGTGACATGGGGAAAACCCGGCGAATACACTCTCATCGGAGTAGAAAACAACATCGGAGTCGAAAACGCTTTCGTATATATCGTGCATGACTATGACACGGGTGAATCTATGCGATTCTTCGCGGATCATATCGAATCCGATCCAAAAAGATGGAACGATTCCGGTGAACCCGACTTCGCGTCAGAAGGTCTATCAACATTGGCTACCGAGCTGATTACGATGATAGACACCCCCGAATATGATCTGTACGGAACCATCTTTGAAAAACACGAAGATGGTTCGTATTATCTTACCGAAGAGGCTGCTGCTGAGCAGGAACGACGCGAAAAAGAACAGCGTTTACGGAATTCCAAACCGGACTGTATGCCAACAAATGCTGAAATGGGCGTGCAGCTCCTCACTCATCTGATATCGCAAGAAGCTTTATCGGCAAAACATTTATTACCACCTAAAGCAGGGGAGGGAACAAAATGAGACTATGTGCTGGTTACGACGGGAGAACCTGTGTCCGGAATATGACCATGTTCTTGATGGCAGTTTTCTCGACGAAAATCTCCGAATACGCCATGAAGAAACTTGGTGACAAACACGACAATTTCTCGTGCCACCTCTTCGAAGAGGGTGCCGGCATTATGATCAGTGCGTCCCATGATGCGAATGATGATCCAACGTTTTATCCCATGTATCGTGTGACTGTTAACGACGACCGTAATACTGTATACGTCGTATACGGTGATGACATCGTCACATTCCGTATTAAGACGACGGCGATTGGAACTGGAATTTCATGCTCAGATTATTCCAACATCAAAGATCCGATCGCATTGGAACATATCACGGAATTGCGTCAATTGATCCAGGATGCGATGAAGACGATCGTCGGCCCGATGGCAGCACTCGCCATAATGCCTGATGAAGGGATTGATCATGATGCATCGTAAGCCAATAAAGTACGAACCCGTCAAGCCGTCTGTGTTTGACGGGTTCAAACTCGATCTGATTGTGATTGTAATCCTTATTATAATCGCAGGGGTCTGCACAATTATTACGACCCCAAGAACTAACAAAACCATGTCATCTGCTGATACAGCAGAAATCACGACCACGTGCACGACTTCAACTACCGTTATGACCACCACTACAACGGTTACGACTGTAACAACTACGACAACCGAAATGACAACAACCACCACAACCACTTATGATCCAAAGGAACGCCTAATCGATTATGGCAACTTTACTGCCACTTATTATCATGGCAGATATACAAATCCATGTCCTGGTGGATCCGGACGGATGCTTCTGGACTGTACACCAAAAGACGATGAAATCAAAGGCAGTGTTGCTTGTCGACGGATTCAAGAAGATTACGGATATAACGTAAACGGAAGAACCCGTGTTTATCTCGAAATGGACAGTCATCCTGAAATGGACGGCTGGTATTTCGTCGATGACGCGTGCGAGAAGCTCACAATTGTAGACTTTTATTTCATCGAATATGAGGATTGTCCATGGTGTGGTGATATACCACCATCTGTACACTTGTGGATGGAAGTCTCATAACTGTCTAGTTTGGGTAAAGTGCTGCGAGGCGCAGTATGGTCGTGGTGTTGCACGGTCCAGTATGACATTGTTTTGTCGAGCAACTGTATAGCGGTGTATTGTCAGGTTTTGGTACTGTGGCGTTAGGTTCAGCACGGTCTCGTCTGGTACTGGTTTAGTATTGCCGAGCAGCGCAACGTATAATGCAGTGACGGTGTAGTCATGTCTGATGTGGTCGAGTCAAGTCAAGGTTAAGCTGCGTTCGGTGCAGGTGCCGTTCAGTTGTGGTGTAGTCGAGGTTTGGTAAAGTACTGTACAGCTAAGTATCGTCAATGTGTTGTCAAGAACGGTTCCGTGATGTTAAGGTTAGGATACGTGCCGTATGATACCGTGAAGGTATGGTGCAATGAGCTCAAGTGTTGTTATGACACGTGCATTTCTGTAAAGGTTAAGCTCTGTGACGCATTGCATCTCGTGATTGTAAAGGAAAGTGTCATGCAGAACAGTGCAGCGTAGTTTCTGTGCTGTTATATCTTGTCCAGCGTGGTTAAGGTCGGGTACGGTCCCGCATTGTTCTGTTTGGTAATGTAATAGCGTAGTACAGTTAGGTTGTGTTACGTAGAGCAACTGCATAGTGATCTGATGTAGGGTCGTGTCACGGTCGGTGATGTAATGTACAGCATAGGTATAGTTCCGTATAGTATCGTTCAGCCATGTTCAGTTGCGGTAGAGTAAAGTTGAGCGACGTGTGGTAGGGTAACGGTGGAGTGTTGTGTTGTCACGTGAAGTCAAGTAATAGTAATGGTAAACACACTCATCACAATTCTTTCGTAATATGAGATTTGAAGAAATTCTGAAATCTCATATATATATCATTATGATGATCCGGAGACAAATTCTCACCCCCACCCGGATCAAAAACAAACAAATTCACAAATTCAATGGGTTTAAAGTGGGGGACAACCCGGAAAAGGAGCGCATATTATGGCAAACAAGAAAGACGCTGCAGAAGCAGCAGCAACAACCACCACGGTCGAGAAGAAGGCACCTGCGAAAAAGAAGGCAAAATCTGATGGGCCTCAAAAGTATTACATGACGACAGTTGAGGTAACTTTCACGAACGAGCTTCTGGCCACCAACAGCGCGGATCCGGATATCTATTCCGCGTATCTCGCGTCACTCGCAAGTGACGAAGACCGCAAGGCGGAACTCGAGCGTCTCGGCCTCGCAGAGGTTGATGAGAAGGGTATGACGGTTTTCCTCAGAAACAAGGAAAACCCGATGATCCCTCAGCTCAAGGCATATACATGGCTCGGGTTCCTCAAGGCCCGCAGCCGTGCACAGGCAAAGATCGACGGAAATCCGATCGTTGGAATGACCGCATATATCAAAGAAATCGATGACCGCATTGCGGTATCTCCGAAATTCATTGATCTGGAGCTCCCGGAAGGAGCAGCTGTTGACACTCTGCAGCGTCCGCTTCGTGCGCAAACCATGCAGGGTGACCGTGTCGCTCTCGCAAAGTCTGAGACTGTTCCGGCTGGCACAAAGTGCCGCTTTACCTTCAGAACCGAAACTCTTGAAGGTATGAAGCTTGTTGAAGCCTGCCTCAGATACGGCGCTATCCATGGTACAGGCCAGTGGAGGAATGCCGGTTACGGCACCTTCACATATAAGATCATCGATAGATGGTCGGAGGTCGAAGAGCCGATCGTTCTGTCTGAAGAGGACTTCCCTGTCCGCGCATAATACTCACAAGATCGAAATTGGCGGTGTCTATATGGCACCGCCAATTTTCTATGCTACCACAATGGCTTAACAGTAACGGCACAGTTTCGCGGGGTCAAGTGCAGTCCAGTCGTGGTATGGCATTGTTTACTAATGTCTCGTGGAGTTTTGGCATGGTGTGGTTTCGCTGTGTGGCGTGCTGTCAAGGCAGGGTATTGTACTATGACGCATTGTCGCGTATTGGTTACGTAATGTGAGACATGGTTATGTGTCGTAAAGGCATTGTGGAGTACGGTAATGTTGTGCTTAGTCATGTTATGGTATAGCAGCGGTTGGTGAGGTGTTGCTGTGTGGCGTTTCGGTATTGTGATGTTCCGTGTCGTGGAGCAGAGTAATTGTGACATCACTGTATACCATATAATATTCCGGGATGGTGGAACTGGCAGACACAGCGCCTGGCTAATAGTGGTTATTCACTGGCGAAAACGCGAGGTTTGGCGAATAACCGAACCAAATCATCTGGGTTCAAATCCCAGTCTCGGATTCAGGCTGAACTGCGCATTGGTTTCACAATCGTGTCACCATATTAGTCGTGTATGTTTTGCCGGTTTGGTTTGCAGTGGTGGTGCTAAGGCATTCACACCACCACTGCTTTCCAGACGAACGGGCCTCTAGCTCAGACGGTTAGAGCAGTGGACTCATAATCCATTGGTCCAGGGTTCGAGTCCCTGGGGGCCCATCATCTATATAATTAGCGAAGGGGAGTACAACATAATATTTGAGGAGAGGTGTCCGAGTGGCTTAAGGAGCCAGTCTTGAAAACTGGTGATACGGAAACGTACCGTGGGTTCAAATCCCACTCTCTCCGTCAAACTCTAAGACGTCTGATTTCGCAGACGCGTGCTTCCTTTTCGGCTTTAAACCGCCTGGCATGCCGATTCATGACCAGGTATAAAAAACAGTCCGTGTGTATCGAAACCGGCCAATGATCTTAGGCCGGATCGCGCCCGCCGCCTGCAGATCGCGGCATTGAGCTCTTATCTCCGTGAGAGTTGGCGCTACTATGTGAGAGACACGGACTACCGCTGGGGTTTACATAAATGCGGTTTACCCAGCACCAGCTTATTGCCAGAGGCAACAGCTGCCGGCTTTGCTGTTGTCTTTGCTCAGATAAGGGCCTAGTATTCAGGAATTTACAAAGCGGGTTATGCTTATTGAGGTTTCAGAGAGCGCCGCAATGGATGCGCTTGAAGATGTCGTTCATCTCTAAATCCAATGTGTTCATGTTGCGGAAGCACAACAACAACCACAACGACCACAGATGCTCGGCTTCCCCGCTAAAGAATATGAAAAACGCTCAATTTGCACGTGTCGTACAGTGGGCAGTATACCAGCCTTCCAAGCTGGGGATGAGGGTTCAATTCCCTTCACGTGCTTCGACGATGATGGTTTGATTTCTGACATTTACGGGTTATGTATTAACCGGTCGATGTATTGACAGATACATATGGCAGAATGATACTATCACCGTCGCACTCCGTATAAACCGTAGGGGTAGAGGCACCCACCCCTGCGGTTTTGCTCTTTACTGTAAATTCTTGCAGTTTGTCCATTCTGCAAGGATCTGCATGAAGATACCTCCAGACGCGCAGGAGTTCTCACGCTAGCTAAGAGGACTCCTGCACTGCGTCGCCTGAGAAAGGAGAAACTATGAATGATGATCTCAAAAAATGCTTGACAAGCGTTGCAGCATTGATCGCAATATTCATTCTCTGCTCTGCGCTCGGATCATGTTGCACAGAGCAGGATATACGTGATTACACGTATATCTATGTCGATGGACAACAATACATGACATCAGATATTGTTGACATAAGTTATATCCCTCTCCGCTACGGCAATGACGCCGTGACATTCAAGCTCAAAGACGGAACTGTTATACGCACACAATCTAATGATTATACTCTCAGCAATTAAGCGTTTCCATATTGGAGTATGGCCAAGCGGCAAGGCATCAGACTTTGACTCTGACACGCGCTGGTTCGAATCCAGCTACTCCAACTCAATATCTTTTATCTCGGCACCAAATGATTTTTCAACACTCGTTTTGGTGCGCAGTCTTCACTTTCTATACTGATTTCATTTGATTTCAGTTGTCCACGGTTTCGACATCTTCCGTGGACATTCTTTTTTAAGAAATATGGAGCGGGGCAATGCCCCGCTCCTTCTTATTTTTTTTTATATCTGAGACCATTCATGAGATTCCTGATCGTATACTTTCAGATCAACACGACCAGTTGTTGTGTTCTCATCCATGAGCAACATCTTGTAATTTACTGGGTCGCCATCTTCATTCAACACATCTGTTGTGTTTCCGACGTTTGCACCGCGGAGTATTGACATTCTGACAGGCGTGAATTCACGTCCGTCATCAGGAGCACTACTCTTCAGCTTGTATGTTCCTGTCGCAGGAATGCTTGGGAATACAAGTCTCCAAGAACCTCTTGGTGCTTTGGATGTAAGTACGGATCCACCGGCATTGTCAGAAAAGAGCTTCACGAATTCCGGTTGCTGATAGATCTCTGATGTAGTATCCGCAGTAGAATATGCCGGAGAATTCGAATACACATTGTATATTGAATGTGCTGATACAGAACCAGCATTTTCAATAATTGATGCATGTGTGGTTCCAGCCGCGTCGCAAACCTCAACGGATTCCCAACTCAGCTTTTCACGTACAACATACAGATCACGTGTATGTGCATTCACATAATACTTTTCATGCACATCAGACATTGGATCGAACATCCATACCATCGGACCAACATGTGGAACATTCCACATGATCGTTGTTTGTGTATTGGTATGAACATATTCCGGAGATACCAGATCATTGCCAGGAAGCATGGACGTTTTGTCTGTTGACTGGAGATTGTTCAATGAACGATGGACGACGCCATATTCAAATTCAAAATTCAATGAATCTGATGGATCAATCCATCTCCAGAAAATATATGAATCGAATTGGTTTCCACCATTTTCTCTTATTTTTTCCAGAACGGCGCCTTCGCTCTTACCGTATGCACTCAATCTCCGAAGACCGCGACAATACATCTTGTTGATGTCGATGACAGTGAGATCATCATACGTGTCACTTCCAGACGATGCAGCTGTCGATGGAACATGCACTGGTGTACAATTTGTATCGACAACATTAATCGATGATGCGGTTGTGAACGCTTGCATCATGATATCCGCGGCATATGGTGCCATTGGGTTAACAGGAAGATTACGCGCCGATGGAAGAATGGAATTCATATATGAATCACGGAGTGATACTTCACCAGTGACCGACGATGTATCGGACGCATATGATTGCGCAACCAACCGTTCCTTGACCCACTGATTGTTTCGTCTGAGGACAAACCAGACACCTTCAAAGTCAGAAACGAACGCAAACAAATCGGAGAACACAGGACCTTTCTTAGGAAGCAGATCTGCACAATTCGCGATCCTCAGAATAACGCGAAGACCGCGTCCACTTACAACACCACCGGTATCAAGCGGAGATGTTCCATAAGCCTGTGTCAAACCAGAACCTGTGTCAATTGAAGCCAGATCAAAGTTTGCCAGATTGATCAGTGTGCTAGCATCATCATTCGACGCTAATTCTGCGCTGACAACAGACCCACTTGCAGTAACAGCCGTGACTTGATATGTGAACGAGTAACCACCGACAACGATGATACCCATCGAACCGACACTGTATCCAGTACCACCTTCGAAGATATGTGCAATGGATACATCAACCGGATGAACGCCGCGATTCAGATTCGTTGTTTCTCTGAAATCATTGTGGTTCATCAGATCCACCTGATTCAAAAGCTCCATGGAATCGAAGACGAATTCATTAGATTGTGTATCCGGCTCTCCCGTATAGATCGGTGTACCGGTTACGTCCAATGCAGTTGGGCGGACCCATCTATTCTTCGAACCATTGTACAGATAATTCTGGTCTTTCTCTGTAAAGGTTGCTTCTGACCGAATGTATTTTTTGTCAACAACAGATGTTGGTGCAACACCGTGAATGCCGGAAAGTTGCATGATGGATGTTGGAATATCACAGATACGCGCAAGCGTACGTTCCGGTTTCGGATTCTTTGCAGTTGCATTGTTCTGATACGTCGCAGAGTCATTTGACAACACGTATACACGTCCGATCTCGCTTGTATCGACATCGTCTGATGTATACGGCGCGACTTTCTCTGTGATAGAATTTTCATCAATTGCAACAACCAATCCTGTACCGGTTGTGAATGTGTGATACCACCACGGAAGTCCGTCCGCCATAAGTCCGGTTCCAGTTCCGGCAAGCTGTGACGTTCTCGCTTCCATAAGTTCTTCTTGTGTAAAGTTTTCGTCATACACCCATTCTGTCGTGAGATGAGAACCTGTCAACAATGATTTGTCATACACGGCTTCGTATGCAGATCCTGCATAATACCCAGGAAGCAAGATGTATTTCTGTTCTTGTTGATCCCAGATATACACATTTGGCTCGTTTGTCGCTTTGTATATTTTTGATTCATCGGGGATGATCAGTTCCAATTCTGATGAATCCGTAAAGAATTCTCCACGTTCACTATCATAGAAACCGTAAATCATTTCGTCAACATCATCTTCCGATGAATCAACATACAATGGGTTCAATTCTGTTGCTGCTCCTGTCACAGGATCAACTGCAGTAATCTCGACGAGTGTTCTGCTTCGAGATCCATTATTGAACTTCACCCAAACACGGTTTGGATTGGTGATATGTCTGTACATATCACCGCTCAGAAGTGTGTATGCCGTATTATATTGGTCATACCTGTATGATGCCGATGACGGAATGTCAATATACAGTTTACCTGGATCAGCTGTGATCAACGTTGTATGTGCCGCCTCTTCGTAAAAGGCTCCATTGTAGAAGTATCCTCTGACAACAACACGTTCATCGAGTTGCTGGTTATAACCGGCACCGCCAGACACGATTGAGATTGCATCCAACTCATATGAACCGGGATGGAAATTGTCATCGTACGAACGCTCAACACCAGGATCAAACAACAGACCTGCAATTTGCCGTGTTGATTGATCACTCGGTCTGTAGAATGGCGTGTCGTGTGCCGCATACACCGATAAGTGTTGCGGTGTCAGATTCTCATCATTATTGCGAATCCATTCTGGCAAACCGTCCAGATTTGTCAAATCATGGGGATACCGCGGTTGTTGATCCGGATAATTCTTTGAAGAACCCATTCTGATTCCAGCAAATCCTGTATCAGTTGTCGTATCTTCAAACAGGATCGTGTCATCCATCCGAACATCAAACGCTGCAATCAACGGATCTTCATCTTCTGACGAATAAAGATTCGTTGCAAATGTAGACATTGGAATCGAATACGCATGATTCTCGTCATCGTATACCCATCCAGCGTCCGGATTCAGTGAGACAATGTTGGAACCTGTCTCATTGATAAATTTGATGTATTCCGGATCTGCCGAGGAACCTGGATCAAGGTGTCTCAACATCACAATTCTGACTTGACGTGTGAAGTCAGTAGCACTTCCATCGAATGCACCAACTGATGGGGAAGCACATACGAGTTCCCAATCATCAAGTGTATCGGATGGGACAGAATCTTCCTCAATACCAACCGCAGGATACAGTTTTTCGATATATGCTGATGCATTGCCAGGGTGTCCCATTGTCAAATACTTAGACCCGGATATAGAACCAGATCTTGTGTTGTTATCGACACGGATCTTCGGGCCGAGATTGGATTCATCACATGTGAACCACAACAACGGATATCCAATCAGATTTTGATCTGTGATTGGTACGGTGATAACATGTTGCAAAACATAAGTATCGACCGCGACAGGTTGAAGAACTTCGTCTGCAGGGAAATAGAACACTGGGTTTGTGACGCCTGATGAGAACTGAATAGGACGTTCCAGCAGCCATTGTCCGTTACCATCCATCATCTGCAGAATTGGACGCGCTGATGTTTTATACCATTTATAGACAAATACATCAGGATCATTCTTATCGGGTGCCATTGGAATATAGCATTCTTCGACATCAGTCAACATCAATCTGAAATTATGGTATTCGTCATCCACCATCAAATTGATTGACTTTAATCGGAGAAAATGCAATCCATTCATTTCCGGGATATAACTGAATACAGACGACGCCAAATCGAACACGTCGGACACATTCTCCGAAGAGAATGTGCCCTTATGCACGACAACGTCCTGCGTATACAGCTTTTCAGTTTCAATAATGATGTCTGATCCGAGATTGTCGATACGGCCCTGGAAAGTATCACCAGTTACGGTGTCCTGGACCTGCTTCAACTTGTCTGTCTTCAGCAGCCAATGTCTGCGATCTTGCTCCATGATTGTTGCAAAACTATTGGAACCAAGATACCAGTATGTCTTATTCGGATTCATGACATTCACTCCTTTCTATCAGATATATGCGTATTCCCAACGTCCGTTGTGATACGTATACTTCTTATATCCATCAGGTTGTTTTACGATCAGCAGTGTATACGCCGAGACATCTACATTGCCATCCATCATCTTCAGATTATTGAAATCCGAGATGGGTTCGTCAATGCGAAATACATATAACGGATCAGCAGTCTTTTGCGTATTTCGAACTGTCACACATGAGTCTACGGTTTCCTTCAGCGGAATATATCCACCGATCGGATTATTTTTCGGAACACTCATGCTGCTTCCTTTATAAGCGTACACTTCGAGATCCGGATTATCATAAACCGTTGTCGGGAATGTTCTGGCCATCACGTAGTTGACCATCATTTGGAATTTTACGCTTGGTCCGATGTATGTCATATTTCCGTTTGCCACATCATGTGACAAATCCGATGCAACAAACAACCGTGCAGCTGAGTACAACGACGTCTCGGTTGTTGTTTTATAAATGACAAATTCGCCACGAGTATATGTTTCACCGGGTACATACAACCGTTCTGGATATGAATAGTACCGTGAGATATCATTATCCTCACCATACTTTTCATTGATCAGGTTATATAATTCTTCTGAACTCATTGCTTCAAGTTCGGTACGAATTCTTTCATATTCCCTAAACGGTTTAAAGTGGTCAAACCGATAAAGATTATAATTCAGATTCATACCGGAGTACAACCTCATTGCATCTGACGGATATACATCTTGAACAATTTTCAGAATTGATGTCAGAGATATCTCAGATCGACCGGTAAGGCACATATCACCTTTCTCAAGTGAATATGTATCATATGTACGATGCAATGGATCATACATGAATGGGCAAACATCCTTGTTCGATGCAACTGTGAATTTTACAGACGACCACGAGTTATCATACGACGAGAAATTCGTTCCAACAAAATGTGGGAACAACAAATTGCCATTCCCAAATCTTCCATTTTCGAAAGATGAATTCATGTCGTATGCCCATGAAACCGTGTAATATTTCTCATTGTCATTCGACTGAACAGCTGCAACAAAACAATTCCATTTGTTCAATCCGTTATCTGATAATACTTCTGACAAATCTGCAGGATGACCGGTGCCAGGATCATTGTTCACAAGTTTGTCTGGAGTAATTGTAGGCGGATCATACGTGCAATGTGCATACTGGAAATCAATAATCTTACCACCGGATATTGATTGAAGGATATTGTCTTCTTCAATATTTCGATTGGTCAGCAAATTATATAGATAGGTAGAATTGAGTGTGCGTCGTTTCATTGTTGACCTGTCTTCATATACCGGATTTCCGACAGAGAGATCGCCGGTGAGTTGTGTCAATGCAGATTCTTCCCACAACATTGTGTCATAGTTGTATTTTGTGACATAAAGTCCTCGGTCAAGTTCATCTGAAACGAATGCAACAAGATTTGGATTCCAAGTTGTTCGAATACCGGTTTCTTGGGCATCCCATGCCTCGGATGGTACTTCAACTGAGATAACCGCACCAGAACCTGGACCTTGCAACGTTTTCAATTCATATTCCGAAATCCTGCCGTTCAGGTTTGCTAATGGAATAAAAACGTTTTCATCAGCAGCTTGGTCCGGAATATCTCGATTCACGTAAATCAAGAACGCATCCGGGTTAAGTGAACCAGACATGAGCGGAACAATCTTGAAGAATACACCACCAATATTGAATCCAAGCATGGATGGATTTGGTGATGTATATGCATTATATCCAGAACCGCCGTTTGTGATTCTGAATGTGATATCGTTGAAGTGTACGGTTCTTAGTGGAGGAATTGCGCGACCGTATCTTTCAAGAATCATACTGAGATTATGGAATGGCTCAATATGATTCAATTCGTAAAACGTTGGGAAATACACTTTCACATGATTTCCAAATGGATATGTCGCCTGGAACCAATTCAACAGGAAATCATTCCACAACATTTGATATTCATCTTCGTTGAATGAAGCATACGCTCGAACATAATCAGGATCGATAATCAATGTTGGAGAAACATTGGTGATGTTCTGAAGTTGTTCAAACGACGTTGGAATGTCACAGATACGAGCAGCTGTTCTTGGTGCTTTTGGCGTTTTTGATTCAGAATTGTTCTCGTATGTCGCGGGATCATTCGTGATCAGATATCCACGTCCGTATTCTGTACTCGGATCAATATCGATAACACCTGTTGAGAAGTATCTGTTTCCGTGATAGACAAACCGATGTGAATATTTTGCACCAGGAATTGTCACATCGCAGAAATGATATTTATCAATGAATCCGGTATCGGACAGGAAGTTTACATCAGAGATGATGTGTGCTGGATTCGTGATATACTTGAAAGTATGCGGTCCCTCATATACGATAACAGGTTTCATATCTGCAGTGATTGCAGCATAGTCCGTAATCGGAACAGCGGAATCCAGAATAACAGCAGATGTTTGTTTATCCATTGCATGTTGATTCTTAACATTTGCGTCATCTCTGATTGCATACAGCTCTGCATGAGCATGATGAATCGTCCGATCCATATAATATTTATAGTATGACGGCAATCCATCAAATTCACACAAATCGCGAATAACGCCGAAGCGTTTGTCAACGCAATTATCGGAATAATCGGTTGTCACATCCAAATGAACTCCGGCGTTCATTGCATTGATCTCAGATTCATATGGATGAAAGTAAATGTCCTTAAATGACACTTTGAACAACGGATAGAACACATGATGCTCGATAAGAGACTCGATTGCATTGTTCTCTTCATATTCCGCTAAGAACATGCATGCATTGATTGGCTGATACGGTGTGGTATCATCGTAATCATAATCACCTTCTTCTGCACGTCTGAATGTCCAATGCATGTCACGTGGAATACCGGATTCTGTCAATGAGACTTTCGCATACTTCTCATCATATGTGAAATAGTATTCGAAGTCAGGTTCATCTGTGAACGATTCTGTTTGACAGTGAATATAGCCGATTCGGTGAACAGTCGTATTCAGATTGAATTCGCTGTGTTCTGTATTGGAGAATTCACCATATACCTTCACATACCAATATCCACCAGAAACCGATGTTGACGGAACATTGTCATGGCCGTACATATACGGATACAGAAAGATTGTGTCATCTCCGTTGACACCATATTCGACCAACGGACGCCCTTCTGTGTCAATGTTTCCAGGATCCGTTCCATTCTTCCATTTAATATCCGGAAGCATTCTCATGCTAGAAACACACAACCACAATGCAGGAAGATCGATGAATTTTGTCAAATCATCAATAACAACGGTGCCTTCAGCTATATCAGCTGTATACATTCCGTCGGTTGTTTGATTGATGGCAAAATACCATGTGACATGTTCATCCGAGTTGTTTTCGTGATCAACATACAATGGATATTCATCTTCATCAATTACCAACACAGGATTTGCCGTTGTCGCATAGAATGCAGAGATTCGAGCTTTGCGGTCAGAATACGCTTCCGCACGAGCGAAGTATCTCAGCGTGACATCTGAAAAACGCAGTTGATATGTGTGATTGGATAACAGAACATCTTTCTTCACACATCCCATCAGCATGTTCTGTTGTGGATACGCTTCAATGAAATCAGAATGTGAGATATTGAAATAGTATGACAACAATGCCGATGGATTGATGACTTTTTCTGGTGGACGATTCATCCGAAGTTTGCGTGTTTCCAGCAAAATCTCAGAACCGAAGTTTGCAGTCGAGCCGACATATTGCAAACCATCAATATCCGTATAGCCAAAGAATCTTGGCGTATGGAGGTCATAGAAACTTTTCGACAATCTAAGCAGTTGTCTCAACGCATCGGGTGACGCTTTCGGTGATGTCATGCGAAGTATATCAGACATTCGTTATTCCTCCTTTCGAAAAAAAAATAGTTTCCATGTATATGTATAATTTTTGTGCACGGGGGTTGAACACTCATTTACTACGCAATCCCCAAATTCAAGAAAGTGAAGGTGATTTTTGTGACTGATTACGTCATCAAAGAAATGCATAATCCTTTGTCAGGGATTCAAGTCGACCTTGGTGTTGATCAACCTCTTTGGCGTTATGTTCAGAAAGCAATACAAGATATTGAAGTTCTGAACATTTTGAATCTCTACAAATATGACAAGGACATTCCGGCGCCATTCATTCATGTGATAAATTGGTCGTGGAATCCGCATCCGTTGGCAGAAGAAATCCAGTACCGCCGGCGTGAAACCGGCGATAAACTTTCAACAAAATCAATTGGAGACACCCGCATCGGTATTCTTGAATTTGATATCTATTGCGGCGCACGCGATAAAAATAAGAATATCGTCGAAGAAGTAGTGCACAACAAATTGTACGTCCCCATCGAGGACGAACATGGAAATTATTTGATTGAACACCAGTTGTACTCCGAGTATCAGCTGGTTGATAAGCTGCTGTATCCATCCGGTAACAATTCATTCACACTGAAGTCATTGCTTCCGGTTGTGATCAAATATGAAGAAGCAACCGAGCAATCCATGGATGGATATCTTGTCACTTCCAAAATTGGAATGGTCAAGATCTTCACAACAATGGAACCGATTCTCGCATGCTTCATGCATATCCCAGGACCGCTGTGCTATCTCGGAGTTTACCCAGTATTACAGTTCTGTGACCATGTCCGCGAGCAGGATAAGGACGAGTATGAGTACTTCCAGCCTATTCCTGACCGCGATATTTACATCAGAGCATACCGAAAAGGACTCGAAGAATTTGATTATGTTCGATCTATTTTGGTTATGGCAATCCCACTGATCAAGAAGTACAATCCGGAAACACTTGAGCAATTGAATTCGCCTGAATGGTGGATTTATCAGCTGTCTTATTATGATAACATTATTGAGCATCGTGGCTCCTGTTATGAAATGCATGTTGCCCGTATGCTTGATACAATCTCAGCAAATGTTCTTCCGATTCCTGAAATCGATAAACGGAATATGATTGCTCTGTTGCGATATGTTCTTCAAACAGAATTCACAGATGTGAACATCTATTCATATGAGAATAAACGGTTGCGTTTGAATGAAGTCATTTCAACAATTGTTACCGCAGAAGTCTCTGAGAAGCTGAAGAAGATGTTCAAGTTCGGCCTTCTTTTGAAGATGACTGATATGCAGCCGGCTGTTAAATTCCGTCCGGAATTGATTCTGAAGAACATCTACAAACTCGGAACAGTTCATGTGACCGACTTTGCGAACGATCTTGATTATCCACAGCATCTCCGCTGGACCAAGAAAGGTCCTAATTCTCTCGGCCGTTTGGATAATCATAAGATCAACTTTGTGCACAGACAACTTCATCCGTCCATGATCGGTTTGGTCGATCTCCTGGATTATTCAAAGGATGTCGGTCAATCTGGTATGATCTCACCGTGGGCAGATATCTCGACGATTTCAAATGTTGACATCAACAAATACCCGAATGTGAAGTATGACCTTTTCAGATTCATACAAGAAGAATTCCCGAATCCGGTCGTGCGATTCAACTGCAACAGCATCGAAGAGTACAACCGATTGTTGGATAAACTCGTTCTGAGTACATATATGAATATCACGTATCATGTACCAGGAGGAGGCGAAAGTAAGTAATGGCACAACGAATCAACTATAAACTGTTCAGAGGTTCCATTGACAAACATTTGACAGTGCTTTATTCATACATTTATGAAGAAGACGGGGATTTCAGAACAATCTATCAGCGTGAAGGAAGCACGTCTGTTACGATATCTCCATCATTCGGCGTATCGTTATCACACGGATACGGACAAGATAGCGTGTATGTCCCCGCGTCACAGTATTTCTCGTTCATAACAATGCTTGAGAAATGTGTGAAACTCGTATCTGAAAATCTGTATGAATTATTTCCAAATGTTGGTCGTTCAGAATTCGAAATCAACGCGAAAGCATTGGAACGATTCCAGACTGAAAAGGCAATGGCATCGGATGGTATCACGATGATTCCATCCGTATATGTCGATGAAACAAATCAGTGCTTCCCAGGAATTCAAATCAATACATTGAAGCACGGGAGCATCAGGATTCCACTGGAAGATGCAATCCCAATGTCGAAAATGTTCTCAACATTTGATCCGAACGTTATGGCAATTTCAATGTTACGTATTCTCGGAAAGATCAGTTAAGAAGAGCGGGGGCAAACGCCCCCGCTTCTTTTTTCTTACATTCTGCTTGTATTGAGGAACTGGTTTGCGAAATCATAGAAGTCTGATTTCAGAGCAGATCCAACATTGTATCCGATGTTCGCACCGTCTGATGCTGCAAGGATTGCTTTCGTAACAAGACGCATAGAACCATTCACACGATATTTATCAACTGCACAGCATTGTGCGATGTAATCAAACATCGTGTGGTTGTTCAGCATAACAGACATCTTATCCATTGGAGACGTCATTAATGTATGCTGCAGATCAGTAACATTAATGGTCATATCAACAGATGTCGGATAACCATAAATGGACACGTCATTCCCATCCGGATTCTTCGTAATGGTCAAACTGGTGACCAGGCCGAGACGAGTTCCGAATATACCAGGAATATTACACTGAACAAGTGGTGGATAGCTATATGATGCAGCTGAGTTCTTGGACATCGCTGGAAGAACCATACCGAGTGCAAAGAACATCGGCACCAAAATCTCTGTCAGATAAGAATATGGATCGCCGCCTGATGAACGAAGCTTTACAGTCATCGAAATCTCCGATGCATTAGATGTATGATTCTGGAAAATAAGCGGATAAATCGTATGATCGCCTTTGAATGAACGGAACATGGATGATGCAAGTGATGCTGTGAATCTACCAGCAGAACCAAGATTTGACATGATCGATTCTGCAGTACTCACAACGTCATCAGTCAATTGCAACAGTTTATCATCGAGCGATGACGCTGTTGATGACGTGATAAACGCAATTTCATTTCCATATTCGTTACCCATGTTCAAAACAGACGAATATATTTTGGATTCTCCTGCGGAGTTTTGGTACGATTCTGTTATACCTTTCGGATCGATCATGAATGATACATATTGAGACGTATCACCATTCTGCGAATCCAACTCCTGTACAGTGCCGAGACCGGTAGTAGGTGTGATGTAACGATAGTTTGCCCACACATCGGATGCAGTATCGATCTTTGCGGTCGGACAAATGCTAAACATTTCGTCGCCAATTCGAACAGTTGCATCTTGTAAACCGAGCATGACAACCGCTGCATTGATCATCATCTTGACATTATTGATATAGGAATGCCAGTCCGAGTCAAATGTGTAGAACGGCTGTTGTACAGCCATTGATGTCAAGAATGGAGCCATCAGACGTCCACCAAACCAACCTCCGAGACTGGAATCAATCTGCTCAGATACCGTTTGCATATCAGCGCTAACATCCGTATCTTCGCCGATTTCGTCTTTCAGCAAGAATGAAAATGCGTTTGCCTTTTTGGTTTCGTAGTTCGCGGAATCATCATTACTCAACTCGCTGATGAATTTCTTGAGTTTGTTCCAGTTATCGACGAGCGTAGTCGCATTTGGTTTGAATGTTTGATTTCCGGTTGTACTATCTCCATATTTTTCCAATGCATAAATATACTGTCCAGCTTGTGTAAGAGCCTGACGTACAGATGACATGCCACCCGTGAATCTTGCGCGACCAATAACGAAGTTTGCAACTTGTGCGTCACGCAGAATGTGTTTCAGATAGAAATCACCAACGGGTCCTTCTCTGCCATTTGCCGCACTCATCGTGCGCATATCATTTAAGCTCGTCAACTGTGGAGGAGCTCCAAACAGTCTGGGAGAATAATTATGCAACATTGCAGTCGCTTGTTGCACTTGTGCCGGCGTCGGTTCTGCACTCGGTGTCGTTGCAGCAACTCCAGGAATGAGAAATCCCATAACGAGACCTCCTTCTATATAGATTATTAATTTTGGGTCTACAAAAATGAAACTTATCTAAAGGAGAGGATATTATGAATTTAACATTTGTCAATCTTCAGAAGCCTGTTTGTTCGGATGATCTTCATAAGTTTGCAGATATGCTTCTTGAGAAAGGAATCATTAATGACAAACTTCTGGAAAGTATTTACATTCCGTTGATTGTCCGTCCTTATTCAGCGGCTCAAATGATTTATCGTGCATTCTGGTCAGAGACGTTTCTCAGACGTGATTTCAAAACCTCATATCAAAACAGAGGTGACGGTGGTCCTGATTGGGTTATGGATGATTTGTTTCAAGAGCTTCCGCCTGAAGCTGAAGTCCCTGTCATGATGTCGATTTCTGAATGTATCGATTTTATCTACAAGGCAACTCCCGCAGCTCTGCAAGAGAAGATTCCGGAAAATATAAAGTCGATTCAGAATATCTGGGATCTGATGCATTACTTCTTCTTTGAAGAGAAGGATCCGAGACTTTCAACATATAATCTCACAACATTTTATTCGGTGTTCCATATGGAAGCGTTCGAGAACCGATACAAAGCTGATCGCAAACGTATTAAGTTTCTCCGCAGTCTGATCAAAAAATATGACATGGATAATTATGGAACACTACTTGGATGTGTTGATGCATCAACGATTGAGATTGATAAGATCATGGAACAATCTGATTCAGATGAAACAACACCCGCATATGTTCAAATGTCATTCCACGCAAACGTTGAAGAAGACATTGAAATCTTGTATGATTTTCTGTGTATGAACGAATTCTCAATCACAGGTGTTGAATGTGATCAGACAGGTGTATATGTATCAGCATATTGCCAATGCCTCAATCACGATATATGCAATTTCATTAAATCGATTTATTCTAATTTATAATAGTATGGGGGCCTTCGGGTCCCCATAAAATATTTTTTTATTTTCAGAGACATATATACTTTGTCTGGAATGGGAGATGCTATGCACGTGAGACATAGCTATGAAAGTATCACAGGCATGAGAGCGAATAAGTGGATTGATTCGTTTACGATATAACTGACGTCCTGTTGCGAGGACTATCAGCGGTTATAACGCTTCTACTGTGAATCTCGAATCTATTCTAAATATTAGAAAGGATGGAAATACAAATGTTAAATTCCTCAATGCTTATTGCGGGAATCGCAGGCGTGTCTGCGCTGATCGGTGTGATTGTGAATTCCGTTCGGAATGATTTCAATCGTTTCGCATTTGAGAGATATGGCTATTATCCGGATTCAAATCGTATCCCGATGCCTCAAACTCCTCAAATGGCACCGCAGCAGTGCACATATAACTTTGCACAGAGACAGCCGATGTCGATGCCGGTACAACAGCAAATCGTTCCGCCGTGTGCACAGAACGTATATCCCCCGTCTTATCCGTGGGGTGCAAATGCATATATCGCAACGATTGCAAATATGCCGACCGTTCAACCTCAATATCCGCAGACAGCATATCAAATGCCCGGTCCTATGATGGCACCGAAGGTATATGATTATGACTTCAATAAGCGGAATGCCATGCTTCAAGCACAAGGCATGTCACCAGGAGGTACTGTAATGCCACAGTACCAAAACCCAACATTACAGTTTGCAACCCAGAGTGGTTATCCGTGGGCGAGACAGCCTGTCATGCAGCCCCAGATGGCAATGCCTATGCAGCAGAGACCTATGGATGTCACAGAAGTTTGGGCAAACCGTAATTTCACAGTACGTCCGTTGCCGACGTATGCACAGCAACAGCCGGTTGCACAACCTGCTCCTCAGCAGATGGCTCCCACACAGCCTACACCGCCGGCCCCGGTAATCCCGCGACCCGCGAACGGATGCCCGCTTCCGCAGCAGCCGATCTTTAAGACTCCGCCGCAGATGTGGGAGATGCCGGCAAAACCGGTATTCCCAAAGCAGCTGCAGTCCACACCGTCTGCACCGAAGTCGGCGTTTCCTCCGCTGACACAGATTGTTGATTCGACGCCAAGTACGCCAAGCAGTCTCGGACCTATCGGTGAAACCATGTTTGATTCCATTCTGCTGAATCAAGCAAATACACGACCGGATCCGAATGCTGAGATTCCGGCACCAGATCCGGATATGCCAATCGAAATGGTCGATGATTCCAACATGCCAAAGTTGTCTGAGATTCGTGAAAGGAACGCTGCCGCCGCCGCGAAAGCACTCGCGGAAGAAGAAGCAGCAAAACAAAAAGCCAGCAACAACACAGGCAAAACAAATAAAGAACCCAAAGGTTAATACAACCATTTACATTGATCGGATAGAGTCAGGCTATCTGATCACGTAAATAGTAGAGGAGGTCATGACAATGATGGAAAATCCGGCAGTGGCTCAGGTATTTGATGGTATCGGTGCAGTTGTCGATGGCGGTCGCGCAATCGCAAACATGGCAACGAACACATTTGATATTCTGAGCAATATCGGTAATCCACAAGGCGGTGGTGGTCTGTTCTCCAGACGTGACTACAACTATCAGGCACCGCAACAGCAGATGCAGTATCAGCCGTCCACATATCCGTGGGCAACCAGCCCGAATGTATACGGCGGATATCAAATGCAGCCGCAGGGAATCGTCGGCTATCCTGGTATCACGAATCCGAATTATGGTCATCCCGGATTTTACACCGGAACATTCAACCAGAACAATTCGGGATTGTGGTCATATAATAACCAGAATGCAAGCTCCAGCATGCCCACATGGGTCAACCAGATCTGGAGGTAATGGATTATGTTGTTCGGTCAGTTTTGCAAACAGTTTGCAAGCAATGAGTTGATCACGGAACCTTTCACAGATGCCGAAACGGCTTCGGATGATATCAAAGCTCGCGCACAAGTGCTTTGCGACATCATGAAGCCGAAGATGGATATTCTGGATAAAGTTGAAGTGGTGTTCATTGAAGCAGCTCTTCAGGACCCGGAGTATGTTGAGTCAACGCTGGCACAATATAATCAAGGCGATATTCCGGACTATTTGTTCAAGAAATTCTCAGAGACGCTGTATCAGACACCTTTTCAGGAGTTGACATTAGAGCAGCAATCTATAATTAAAACCTTGAGCGCGTACATCTGTGTATCCGCCCAGGGTTCTAATAAATAACTTTCACGAGGAGGAAAATCCAAATGGCAACAAAAGCGAATCTCAAAAATCTTCCGGTTGAGCATTTCCAGGTGACGTCATCTGACATCGTCACGTACCTGCAGAACCAGCTGGGATTCCGGTTCGACTGTGACTTCCAGCTGTGGGATAACAGAGCTGAATGGGAGAAGCCGATGTCCGTGCATAAGTGCTACGTCATCATGCGCGCAATCTTCAGAAGTGAGGATATTCGCGTCAATGATCAGATTCAGTCTTATGTCGATCAGGTTCTCGAAGACAGCGCTGCAGGCATCCGCTTCAAGGACAATGTCATCAATGTGCTGAAGCCGTTCATGTTCCCGGAGAACTTCGCAACCGTCCGTCAGAATCCGGAGAAGCTCCAGCAGCTCGCGGAAATGGGCATCTACGGTGATCGTCTTGAGAGACTGATTCGTCGTCCGGGTCTGTTCTATGATCAGCAGACCAAGCGCTTCGGTCTGTATCTGCGTCCTGAGCTGATTATCAAGGACATGGCAGCAGATCCCGCAACAAACAAGACCGATGGCGTTATGGCATTCGGTTATGTCTCTGACGCATCTGGTAATGCTGCAGCAATCAGCTGGGGTGTCAACCTGTATCACGGTCTGCACGCAAACAATGGTGGTATTTCCATCGATGCCGTCTTCAACAACGTACAGGCGTAATTTGTTTGCGCAAACAAATTCAAAATATGATGAGTGGTGGGATTCGTCCCACCACTCCTCTCATATTTTTTGGAGGTGAAACGTATGTCTATTCTGGAAATCAATGAAATGATCGACATGATGGAAGACCATTTCTCTACGAACTGGGGTATTCGAAATCATATGATGACTGTCGGTGGTGTAGCAGGCACACAGATATTCCAATATGCAATTGATGCTGCTTTGCGATATCATGATATCAGCAAGATTCTGATTGTGGATGGATGTCAGGATTATATCGGTTTGCTCAGAAAGCCAATGCATAATTATGTATACTACATGGATCTATTCCAGACAGTTCGAATTCAACAGATTGAGAAACAACTAAATCCATTTCATGACTTCCCAATGGAATTGCCGTGTTATTATCGGAAAACACTCATGGATCATCTGATCAACGGATACGATGCAATGATTATACAGAATGCACATCTGATTCCACCGGAATGCATTCAAGCATTTGATTCTTTTTTCTGTGGAAAGATCGTATGTATCATCGATCCACTTGATTTCAATGGAAATGATTTCTGTGCAATCCCGACATTGTATGATTCTCTGACAAAACAATCACCAATGATTGCATTGGCACGCTCTATGTATGATATTGATTCACGTTGTATCGATAGAAAGGTCAAAGGAGACTTTAAACGAGCGAAAATGTCGAAACGAAGCATCGGAAAGATCGACACGAATCAATATGTAACCAACTCTCCGGACGTATTGAAACAAATACAGGCGAAACAGTTCCATGCGCCATACAGAAAGAATCAGAAGTTTATCGTTGCAACAGATGAAATCACCGTTTTCAAAGATCAAAACGATGCTCTCATCAATGTTGGACCTGGTTCAATGTTTTCAATCATGTCTGTTACAAAGCCAATGCTTCGTTTGCGGCTTCATTCATCAAGAAGCCAATTTTATTCGACGTTGTCATACCGTCATACGGATATGGCGCTTTATGTCAAGCCTGCAAATATAATATCAATAGAGGACGCTGTACACCATAGATTTAATTCACTGATTGTGGTAATGGGTGACCAACCCATGTCAAATAGGTTATGGTATTCTCTTTTGAAGATAGCGAATAACGTAACAGTTGTAGACTTCTAATGGGGGCATACATATGTTATTTTTTGCCAAAAGGCGTGCTCAAAAAGAACGTGAGTTGAAAGACAAGCTTGCGTTGCATTCATTTGCAACAGTTGTCACAAGTATTGTGTCAGGTATGCACAATCTTGACAAATTGATGCAAAAGATGATGAACGCAGGTGATATATCATACGATTCAGCATTGGTTGTATATCGGTCATGTGAAGATTTATTTGCGTTGCTCGATATCTATCGGAATAACAAATACTATCATCATTGTTTTGACAATTTGCTCGAGAAGGGTATCGAGTCAATTAAACGAAGTGCATCACGTCTCAAAGATCTAACAGAGAATTCGCGAATCATGTATGAGAATTATAAACTCACTCGCAATGGTTTGGATACATATAAGGATCAGACCGAGATCGATGTTGATCGCGAAACACTTGAGGACATTCATCAACGATTGATGACATTAATGATGGAACATCATCAGGTGGTGTTTGAAATCAGGTTGACACAAATTGAGTTACGCTCAGTAATGAACGCAGTACGTGGTATTGTTGTTCGTGATTACATCACGATCAAAAGCGGAATTAACATTCCATTATTATACGAAGATTACGAAACTCTTGTCAATAATCATTTAAAGCAAGAGATTCTGTTCGATAAAGTTGAGATACAGAAGATCTCTGCAAATAAAGGAGGAAAAGAACATGAATGACATGATTGCAGAAGAGCTGGGTTATCAGAAGCATTTCGATTTTACCCAGTACTCGCACGACAACAACGTGAATGTTATCCCCGAACAGGACTTCAAACGTCTTGTCGCAGATACATTCAGATGCATTGCGGATAACCTGCGGAACACGTATGGACCGTACGCATCATCTGTTCTGATTTCTGATCAGAGCGAGACATATGCAACCAAGGATGGTTACAATGTCTTCAATGCCATCGGGTTCTCCCATACGTACAAGAACATGGTATATCTGGCAATCAAGAAGATCATTGACCGCGTCAATCATAACGTCGGCGATGGTACGACTTCGTGTATTCTGCTTGCAGAGAAACTGTTCAACGAGTTGAATCATGCTCTGAAAACAGTTGATGACAAGCGGAACATCATGGACGTGTTGTCCAATATTGAGAAAGACCTTTTGAATGAACTGGTCATTGCACAGGACCGTACAGAAGGAATGATCAAGCCGCTGACAAAGGAATCTCTCGAGGGTCTTATCCGTGTTGCCAGTAACTATGATTCCGAATTGACCCATATGATTATGGATGCATTGAGCCCGACATATGACGAAGACGGAAACGTTACAACGATCCGTAATATCATTGTTGATTCTGCTCTGGTTGACGACAGTGATACACTGACATATGATGTTGATTTTCTCCCTGGAGACTATCGCATTCGTGTTGAAATGGATCAGACGTTTGCGCTTACGTTTATGGAACCGCGGCCTGTCCGTGTTGCACTGTATGATCACCAGTTCGGTGCAGATGACTGGAATTTCTTCATGAAAAACTATGACAAGGTCACTGAAACTGTCATTATTGCAAGAGACTTCAGTCGTTCGTTCCTTGATCATGAGTTCTACAAGTACTGCCGTGATCTTGCAGTGGTGAAGCAGCCGTGTCCAATTATCTTTGTAAAAATCAAAGGCGAATATGTTCGCGACGAAATCAAGGATCTCGGTGCAGTTCTTGGATTCGAACCAATCGGACTGTATGCAAAATCAGTTGATCATACTACGCTGCCGGTAAAGAACATTCAGGTTTTCAAAGGAAACTGCATGTGCTTTGATATGCCGAATCCACCGCTTGATTACATCGAGACCGTTAAGGCTGATGCAAAGGCAGATCTCAGTAAGAGCCTGACCAAGCCGCAATGGTACAGAGACAGAATCAGAGCTTTGTCCAATACGGCCAAGGACACGCTCATCGTCGTGAATGCTACTTCGTCTCTCGAAAGAAAGATGGTTGCAGATAAGATCGATGACTGTATCTCCATCGTAAACTCTGCGATGACATACGGTGTTATCCCGAATCTGTTTGCGTATGGTCATTATCGCATTGGCGATTTCCATCCTACCGAACACAAAGATCTTTCCGAAGCTGCACAGAATGCGATCATGCGTTCTATTGAAGGTCTTCTCAGAGACATCTGGGAATCCAAGCATGGTGCAGATTACGAGTCGAAGTGTAACACAATCATCAAGACGATGTATGCTGATGATGATACATACGAATCATTCGATATCATCAAAGAACGCTTCGTTCCGATCGACAAGATTCCGACATCTGCACAGTACGATCTCGAGGTGATCGCCGCAGCAATCTCCATTGTGAAGTATTTGCTGACTGGACGTGCGTTGATCTTTGATGCGTTCATCATGAAGAAAGTTGATGACACCGGTTCTTATTCAAGGAATTAATTTTTTCTTCGAAGATATATCATTATGCGGATATGAGGGGGCTTCATGCCCCCTCGATCTAATTTTTGGACCCCGAGAACCGAAATATACAAAATTTGATTAGGCGGTGATGATGTGAAAACATTAAAACCATCGATGTGGAAAAACATCGCGTCGATATTGTTGTCCAATCATGATGAATGGAAGACATCTAAAAATATGATTCTGTTTGCACGTGCTGTGAGTACCTACCCGAGCAAATCAGAATACTATCTGACGTGTGAACGTGTGATTCATTATATGGAACAGAACATCCTGTCAGTTCCAATGATCATTGAGACCATGAGAAATGAGGGTGAGACGGACGATGTATTGGAAGTTGCTGAATTGCTGAGTCAGCAACCTACCATCAAAACACTTGCAGAGGTGCAGCGTCTTTGTACGGTGTTGGCAGACTATGTGAAATATGCAAAGATCTTGAAAGTCAAGGAGTCTTTTCTGAAGACACTTGATATGATTGATGAAGATGATGCCAACATCAAAACGACAGTTGATACTCTGTATCGTATATCAAATGAGATTGTGACTGCGTATAACTCAGCAGCATTCACACAAGCAACGTGTTCATTTGATTCTGACAATGCTGAAGAAATGAGAAACGGTATTGCAGAAGCAAAAGATGCACGCTCGTCAGATAAGACAATCATCACAGGTATTCGTGGTTTGAATAATCTTTTGTCACCAGGATATCTGTCTGGATGTTTATACATATATGCGGCATTGCCCGGTTGTTACAAAAGCGGTATTCTGTTACAATCGCATATTGACACCTGTAAATACAATGAGCATATCAAGCATACAACAAATGGAAAGACACCGATCTCTATCTATATCTCGATGGAGAATACGATGGCACAGACCATTCGTCGTGTATGGTCATTGTTATTCCCGACTGCAGACTTGTCAATGTTCACTGTCGATGAAGCGATGGAGATGATCAATCGCGAGCTCACGACAAAAGGATTCCGTTCTGTTATTCTGTATTATGGATATCGCGAGAAATCCACTGCAGATCTGTATGATATCATTCGTGGTTATAATGATGACAACCATCAGGTCGTCGCATTGTTCTTGGATTACATCAAGCGTATTCGTTCTGCACGTACTGATGCAGCAGCAACAAATTCTGAAAAGTCTGAGCTTCATGCGATTATGAATGAGCTGAAGACGATTGCATCACAATTTGACATTCCTGTTGTATCTGGTCACCAGCTGAACAGAGCCGCAGCATCTGCAGTCGATACTGTTGTTGCATCTGGTGGATATGCAAAGACATCTGAAGTTCTTGGAAGATCACAGATTTCTGTTGCATGGGAAATCATGGAAGTTGCTGACTGGCTGTCGGTCATGAACATTGAGAATGACGGCGAGAACAAGATGCTGATGATCAAGGCTGTTAAACAGAGAGATCTTGATAGTAAGTCTGATGTTCAAATCACAGCAATCAGACATCCGTTCTTGTCACCAGATTCGTTCGCATTGCGTCAGGACATCATGGAGAATTGCTCGATTTCGACACCAATCTATACGGGCAAACACCAGCTGAATTATATGGCGAATATTTAATTATTTTTCGCACATATATAATTTATCGGATTACGGGTGACACTCTGTTACTCCGTGATTGAGAAAATCTTTAAGGAGGATTTAGCATCATGATTGAGCAGTATCAATCACACATTCTCAAACCTGCTGAAGTGGTCGATTATTCCGCTGAATTGATCCACGGTTTGAGACCCGAGACCATCCAGAATGAACCACTGATTGGTTTCAAGGTGCTGGTCAGAGACACGAACGCGCATATCACTTCTCCTGCAGCGAGATTCCAGTTTCTGGAAACGAATCTTGGATTCCTGCAGAACAGTGGTTGTATCCTTCGTGAGAGCCAGCCGAATGAAGCTCTCGATGGATTCTGGGTAATCACATTCCCGGTACCGCAGTCCAACCTCTCAACTCAGATTATGAATCTGACGAGAATCCTGGATTGCCTCACAGCATCGTTCGGTATCATTCCGGCAAATGTTGTTGAGATTTCGGTGTCGGGACGTTGTGGTATCGGCGAAACTGAATGGCGTTTGGCGAACATCAATCTTCCGATGAATCTTCGTCAGGGTCTGGTTGAGCCGACCAACACTCCGTATAAATTGGGACACCTCATCAGAATCAATGATGATTTCGCGATTCTTCGCACCATGTGGGATTGGCGGATTTGTGGTTCTACCACGAATTCCCACCTGAGCGATTTGCTCGTGATTCCTCAGCTGCTCTGTGGGATGTTCCATTAAAAATCCAAAGGAGGAAACACATATGTCCATCTTCAACGTTAACCCCGATCCCGATTGGCCGGTACTGACCGGACCCGGCTTTGTCCAGGCGACGTATCAGCCGTACAATCAGCCGATGGGTGCTCCGTCTTACTATTACAATGGTATGACGGTGGTTCCCACAACTCCGCAGGTCGGTATGCAGCCGGATTCTCGCAGATATGATACACAGCCTCCTGCGTATCAGCAGACTGCGATGTTCCAGCAGCCTGTTGCACAGCAGCCGCAGACATTCGGCTTCAATCAGCTTGCAGAGAGCAGACGGACTCAGACCACAGCTCCTACAGCAGTGAATCCGTGGGCAGTCCAGCCGGTACAGCAGGCACAGGCTGTGATGCAGCCTGTATTCCAGCAGCCGGTATATCAGCAGTTCGTTCCGCAGACACAGGTGACGACTGTTTCGTATCCGGTCACGTTCAGTGCAGGTGGTCCGTATGCAGCGCTGAGCGCATGCCATCCGATGATCAATAAGAAAAATGCATGGGGTGAGCAGCAGGTGTACAATCCGACTCCGGCTCCGGTGATCAACTGGGCAAACGTCGGTGTTCAGACCGCGCCGCAGCAGTGCACCTATGCACTTCAGCCGATGGCACAGCAGCCGCAGATGACATATCCGCAGCCGGTATTCCAGCAGCCGGTGCAGCAGAGCTGGGAGGAGTTGGCAAAACAGAACTTCTGCAAGTGAGGTGAATGTGAATGATCGTGGAATATCGGTCACGAATATTACAGCTTCCTCAAGAAGTTCGAGAAGGCTTGGCGGAGGTGTCATATCAAATCGGTATGACGCCTTCCGCAAGACGGGAAAGATGCATAAATGTCTTAAAGGAGCACAATATTCCGTTCAAAGATATTGGCACGGGGACGAATCGGTTCATCATTCGTTATGATGGTTTTGCGTTAAAGATCGCATTGGATGCCGAGGGTATTGCTGACAATAAACAAGAATGGGTTATGAGTTCTAAACTGGCACCGGATGTTGCGCCAGCACATGATATTAGTGATGGAGGCCACCTTTTGGTGGCCTCTTATGCACCCGCCTTTTCGAATTATCAGGAATTTATTTCATTCCGTCCGCAAATCGTTGCCATTCTTCGGAAGTGGTCAACACGATATTTGTTGGGCGATGTCGGAATCACGCGCATTAATTATGCAAACTGGGGTATGCTGGGTAACAGACCAGTGTGTATCGATTATGCGTATATATTCCCAGTATCGATGGATGTATTCACATGTGTTTGTGGATGTAAGGAAATGACGTTCACAGATGAATCGTATACGGAATACAAGTGTAGTAATCCCGAGTGTGGTCTCACGTATACTGATAGAGATTTGCGTTCCAAGATCTCTCAAAAGGAACGATTTGATCTGTTCAAAAACGTGTCTGAAAATGCGGTGAGGATGACATCAGCAACACAGCAGATGGAAGTCGATGATTATTTGGTGTCGAAAGCAAATGATCCCGACATGCCAGATCCTGTTGAGGTCATCACACAGGCAAACAATCACTGGGGTTATCCAAAACTTTAATCGAAAGGAGTACCAAAATGCTGTATACACATGTAATCAAAACTGCTGGGGGAGTTGCGAGTGCCCCCAGCAAAGAATCTCCGTCAGAATTGGTTACATTGCTTCGCCAGTTGGCAGCAAAGAACGATACCCCGATGCCAAAGGTCGTTGCAGAATCAATCCGCACGGATTATGATGTTCGGCTGATTCTGGAGTACGCGATGGAATTCCAGAAAAAGTATTTCCCGAAAACTCCATTGGCAAAGGATCTTGTGAAGCAGTTCATTTACAATGTTCCTGACAATGTTATGGCTGGAATCCGGTATGCACAAAACCATCCCGAGTTGGCAGATATCCTGAATCCGGTCATCTTCCTGTATCCGTTGTTGATGGTCAATCCGTCTGATTCAAATGGTGTGTTCTTGATGCAACTGAAAGAACTTTTCGATGGCAGTCGCGAAGCTATTGAAAAGGATGTCACAGATTTCATCAACTTCCAAAATGAATCTAACGACGATATTGTTCCGGACATCACAGAACCAGCAGCCGAGGAAGACGTTGACGAATACGATGAACCGGCAGAAGAACTGACAGACTATGAGCCGGACGGCGACCCGGATGATGAAAGTGACGAATTGGAGGACATGATTTATGGCGAATAATGACGCAAAAGATATCAAGTTTACCGGAGACCCCGTTGCATTTGACGGGGTTGAAGGTAAACGTGATCCTAAAACTGGAAAAGGTCGTTTTGATCTGATTCCAGAAGAAGTGTATCCCGTGATCTTTGATCAAATCGATCAGTTCAATGGTCTTCCCGGAAGAGATGTGTGTTATGATCCGATGCTGATATACCATAATATTGCTAAGGAAAACTGGGTCTATGCCATTATCCAAATGACAATATATGGATATCGTGATGAGAGACCTCCGGTCGATAGTAACGCCAATTGTCTTTGGTTGTGCCCACCGAAAGAGATCATTGGCTGTTTCTGGAAAATGCTGCAAGATTTAGCAATTCATTTCCAGAAGGGCGCGGAGCACTACGGTGAAAGGAATTGCCAAAGAGGGATCCCGCTGTGGAGCTTCAAGGATTCTGCGTTGCGCCATGCAACACAGACATTCTCTGGTAAGACTGATGAACCGCATCTGATTTCAGTCATCTGGAATTGCTGGATGGCAGAATGGACAGTTCTCAATGACGAAGCCAAGACTTCATCCGTTCCGACTACAAAAGAAGAAATCAGTAATGTTCTGGAAAAATACGGGATTTCAGTTTGCGATATTCCGGATGAGGAGATGCAGGAGAAGATTGCTGCGATTGATATATGTATCAATGATTTCTTAGCAACAGTCAAAGCCAACGAAGGAAATGGACCGGTAATGAGAAGAGAGTTCTTCCGTGTATTTAAGGAGGATATCCTCAATATTCCGAATAACGTGGGATTTGGGCTCGTGTTTAAGAGATTGACTGAACGGATTCTGGAACCGAACATATCTGGCACTCGTCGTTTATATCTGAAATATTTGCAAGATTATGTCAATAATCTTGACACTGACGAGGATGCGATCTTCGAAAGCATGGATGACGAGCTGATGATAACCAGAACCGATTCTCCATACGATAGAATCGATGGCTTGCTCACAGATCTCGTCATGAGTGGTCCACACAATAACCACAACAAGGAATATACCACTCAAGAGTTCATCAATACATTTATCTCAGATACATTAAGCGGACATGTTTCATTACAACTTGCAAGAAAACGTACTAAGGAACGAATGAAGACATATCCAGAAGGATCTGTGCAATATTCTAAATTACAGACTGTCGTTGACGCATTGAATCGTCGGATCAATCTTGATTCTTACGAAGAATCTATTAATAAATGAGATATATATCATTAATCCGAAAGGAGATGGTATAATGATTTTATGTTCTCGACGTGTATTCCTGAATGTTGTCACCCAGCTATATGACCTGCACACACTGATCAATGCAAACTATTTTCTGGTGGATCAGATTAAGCCAACCGGTATGGCGTCATTCCTTGATGAACCTAAGATCGGCATGAGTGGAGAACTTACGTTTGCTCCGAGTTTGGATTTCAATGATGAACCAAAGCAAGCATTCTATAAGTACTTTATCCACTATTCGAAGGTCTTGGATATGGCACCATATTTCTCGGTGGTATCCGCGTCCGGAATAAACGATTATACACCACCAATAGAACGCGTGATCAGACAGTTGAATGATCCGGAACGTCAAGCTTCGATTTATCAGGAGCTGTTTCAGACGAAGTTACAGGGAAATGGTCTGCAGTTTGTGATCATTGCATCAGATATCGCAGCTCAGGAGTGTGGTCATGTTATATGCACATTCTTGGCATCTGAATTTGGTGCAGATATTACATTCGTTGATCCGGCATATCGTCCGAAGACGAAAGGTCAACTGCAATATGTTGGAGACAAGATTCGCGGTGAACAACACATTCACGAACTTCGTGATATGATATTCTGTATGTCCGTCCAGTCGGCACTTGATAGTGCTAAGTTTGGAAATGGATTGATGAATCTGGAAGCGTACTTCGACAATGATGCGTTCACAATCGAAGATATGTTCCATGCGTATCACCTGTTGTTCCCAAATGATCGTCTTCCGCCTGGGGAATACACGATTCCTCATATGAAGAAAATGATTATCGGCAGATTGTTGGATTCGACTGGAAAGAGTAATGAATTCAAGATTGCGAAAGATCTCGGTGTTGACTTCTATGCGTATGACAACATGATTGACCAATATACCGATAGTCTGACGACACCGGAGGAAGACTTTTCAGGATACTCATGATGAAGATGGGGGCAAATCGCCCCCATCTTTCTTTTTTCTTTGAAAACGAATTCGTAATACTTTTACGAAAGGAGCTGTCTCTGTTATGACCAATTTCCAATTGGAAAAGAATCAAAAACGAAATCCGATGGCAGAGTATCTGTTCAAGATTCAACAAATTGTCACAAATACTTCATTCAAAGACAAGGACGAAGCCGCTCGGTATGAGACGCTTGATATGAAACTGAATGGCGAGAAATATATCCGTGCCAAAACAGAACGTGATATATTCGAGTCATACGAATATGATCCGAGATATGTTTACCAGGTATTGCTGGAATCGGGAATCAACGAAATGCGAATTCCTGCGATGGTTGAAAACATGTCGCTGATCCCGCCTGCAATCCGAAACAAACTGATGATTGATGCACGCGAGCAGTTCATCCAGAATTATACTGAAGAAAATCCGTATTATGTCATGTTGGCTGGTAAACCGTTTCCCGGTTCAGTTAACATCCCACCCGAGAATGTGTTGACAATTCCTGATGAGTTCTATTATATCTATCAGAACGTCAATGCAATCGAACGCAATCAGGCTGTTCATGAAATGCCGATCAAGTATCAAGAGTTATTCATGAACACGCCGTACTATCGGCAGATGTTGATCGATTATCCAAAGAATCGATATCTGAAGTATCTGGGTTCGCATGCAATTCCATATGAAGTATCTCGTGCAGCGCACGACGGTGATATCATGAAGATTAATGTTGACTCATTGTCAGCAGCGCATCCGGTCTTCGGTAATGTAACCGTCGAGCATCCGCTGATTCATCTGTTTACCAACACATATCATGAGACACATTCATATGTGTACGGCGCGTTGCGCGGTGATTTTGGAGACATCTACGCAAACTATAATTCTTTCATCAGATTTTTGACGATATATATGGCAATCGGTGGATGCCTGAATAAGCTGATGAAGGACTCCGCATCCATGATCTATATCAATAAATCAACCGCAAACGATTTCTTCATGCTGTATGGTCTGCCTTCTGTAATCATGGAAGGAGCGTCCATGATTTCATTCTTGAAACAATTCAGAATGATCTTAATGGACAAGGGCACGAATATTGTATATCGTGTTAAGGATCTGATCGGTTATGAATACACCGACATCTACACACTTGTCATGGTCAAGCAGCAAGTGTTTGAGAAAGGTCAACCGAAATACACTACCGACGAAAAAGGAAATCGCATTCCTGTTCAGGAAATCGTATTTCGTAGATTGGGTGTCACGGATGAGAATGTCTCATATTTCAAGTTCCGTGATTCTCGAGAGACGTATACATTGGAACAGATCACATCCGGAGATCCTCGTTGGTGGAACACGCCGGAAGTTGATCAGATGTTGACAGACATGAATTATACATTGTCGAATTCCAAGTATATCCAGTTGTCGACACATTTGTCTATGACAGATATCTATTGGCAATGTGTAATTCTGGTTCGCGGTCTTTTAGACAATCGATATGAAACGGAACACATTAATCTTGCAACGAATCTGAACATGGGTGGAGATTCAGAGATATCTGTATTTGATGCCGTGTTGATTCTCGAGATCCTGATGAACTGGCATATCACAACTGTACGCGGCGACTCTTTGCACGGCGATATGTATTTGCCAAACGGAACATACGAGGGAATGGCTGCATGTGTTGATATGTTATTCAACGGATTGGATGAATATGGCAATCCGTTGCCATTGAAGCCAGGTCTTCCATTCAAGGTGTCTTCGTTCAACTTTGATTTTCCCGAAGAACATAGAGAATTCTTCAACCAGATTCTTCCTGAGATGGAATACATTGATCCTGATACGTTCATTCCAATGCTGAACCGAGTCTTCCAACGGCAAGAAAATAACATCGGTGAAGTATTAATGGGTGACGTTAAAAAGATATACCATTATCTTGAACTGAAACTGCTTGGATGCGTAAACATCCATCAGTTCAGACAAGTCACCGATGTATTCAGCAGATTGTTCCTGGTTGATCCTGAACGCGACTGGTATGAAGAAGGTATGATCGATGTCGACGCGTATTTGTGCGAGACATACAGAATTTCATTGTACGAACTAAGCACGCTGAAGGCGTTCTTCAATTCTGATACTTCAAAACCGGAAGACTTTGACGTTGAATACAATGATAAAGTATATCCGATTTATTTGTATCAGATTATGAATGAAGATGTTTTGCATATTGAAATCAATGGGGAAGTTCCTTTCCAGGACAACAGATTTGTCGAAGCATTCATCGCGGCATTTGATCAGTATCCACCGAATAAGGATGAAGATCCGGTCAAGAATTCGAACTTGCCGATTAACGTTCGCAATTCGTATAAGAGCATCATCTCGGATAAAGTCGTGCTCGATGTTGGTAATGGGCTGAATGGACCTAGAACATTTGAAGCTCTGTTGTTCAGAAATAATCCTGACATCTATAAGCATCTGATTTCTCTGAGAAGTAACTCTGAATCTCTGATACTGATCATGCGGTCCATCGTAAAATCTCTCGAGAGCTACACGAACTCTGCTTTGACAGGTTTGGAATTCTCGGCAATCGGTCAACAGGAGTACTTCAAAATTTTGAAAGCCGTTATTAGTTACTTTAAATCATACATGGTTGAATATACGAAAGACGAATTCATTTACGTGTTTGATGGACTGTTCGACAATGGCGGAAACTCTAACATGCTGAATCTATATGACGAGATTACGAGCGGAACGATTCGCATGGTTCCACAGGATTCATTGACACTTCATGATGCATCATGTGCTGTTAACGTATATAAATTCGGAGATGGTGGCTTGACGACAATGTATGACGAAATGCAAGTTCATCGCCGCGCAGCATACAAAAAAATCAAACAATTGGGATATGACATTATCTTTGACACACCATACGGGATTACCAAATTCCCGATGGACGTACCAGGGGAAGACGACAAGATTGAATTCTCGGTGTATGAAGTTGACGGAAGTTATCAGGTAAGAATCTTCTTAAAATAAAAAATGAGATGCGGGGGCTTTCGCCCCCGCATTGTCATCTCATTGTGCTTTATCAACTGCGGTCGGATCGACCAGCACTTCAATCGTGCCGATCTTTCCTCCCATATTAAGTTGGACACAAGCCAGTCCGCTTGCGGGATCGATCCCTTTGAACTTCCCGTTGAACTTTGGCACGACCTCGCCGGTTGTTTGATTAAGTGTGCCCGCGGCGAGCACGACTTTTTCGTTCAGATCAATCGTCTGCACCGGTGGCTGCGGCTCGATAATTTCCGCTGCCACGGGTTCGGTGGAGCAACAGTCGTCAAACTCCTCCGGATCATATGTCATCGATCCGGCGGGCATCGGCATTGATGCCATCTTCCGACGTTCCCACCATCTGGTCGCCGCAACGTCGATCGCTGAGAGGACATTTTGTGTCGTCAGCGCGACGAGCATACCGGCGATTTCTGCACCGGTGATGCCGAACAGAACAAAACTCATTGTTTTTCCTCCTTATTCATTTATGTGGTTTACATCTGTGATCTCCTTGTCAATCCCAGGATGTCATGAGCAGCTTGTTACAGAGTGACTATCAGCCAGGTAACAAGCTGCTCCAGCAGCTTCTGAAACAATTACTCTTCAGAAGCCGCAATTCTGCGACCCACGAAGGCTCGCTGTTGTTGTGGCCACTTCGGAACCGCTTCCGACGCTGTCGATAACCGGGATATCACATCCGGATTCGAATCGGCGCTGGTACCACCGCATTGCAGCGGCGCCGGCAACGAGAGATACAGCCGAGATTGCCACGCCCTTTGCGAGGGAGATTCCGGCGTGTTTCAAATATTCGCGCCGGATCATTCTTTTTTCTTCAGGGGTATACTGCTGCTGCTGTCTCATGGATATTCTCCTTTTCTGTAGATTACTAACTCGGTATTACTCTGGGACGAACCTACAAACTCCCAGTACCTCTTGCGAATATGACACACTTGTGGGCAGTGTGTCTCCTATTCATAATAATAATATATATATGAATTGGCAAAAAATAAGGGTATGTGGGGGCTCGCGCCCCCACACTTTTACCCACGGCATGCCGGATCTTTTGCTTCCGACATCTGCTTCATCATATCGTCGTAATACTTCTTGGGATCCTGAGACATCTGAAATGCCTCGGGAAGCTTCAAGCCATGCAGACGAATCGTATTGCCGTCGGGATTCGTCAGCGTATAATCATGGAAGTCATTATGAGTTGTACTCAGATATGAATATCTGTATCCATCTTTTTCACCCTCATACGGTATTGCTTTTGGCATTATGATTCACCACCTTTCTGATTGTCTATGATTTCAGATATATCAATTGTCTTTACGATGTGTGCAAACTGTCCTTTCTGAAGATTGTGCGAGATCAAGAACATTTGTTCCATTCCGAGTTTACCCATCATAGCCTCCAACATCAGAATGAAATCATCTCGAATTGATATATCTAGATATGCATCGATCTCATCTACAAGCGGGATATTGAATTGCGATAGAGATGATGCGAGCGAGAGAGACAAAGCCAACGATAACAATGTTGACTCTGATTGCGAGCCATAACGGATGTCAGCAGATTGATTACTACCACATCTGAAAGGCAACGCAAAATTGTTTTCATCAATAACCGGATGAAGTAATTCGATCTCATGATCATACATCACATCCAGTAATTGATTTGCTGTGTGGATTGCGCGTTCAACTGTATCGCGAATTGCAATGACGGGAATTCCTTTTGTGGAGGAAGTGGCTTCTGCAATCGCTTTGTATGTTGAATCCTTTTGTGAATGCTGGTCGATTTCTGCAGTCGTTTTCACATACTGATCAAACGCTTTTTCCAATACATCCAACTCTGATACCAGAGATTTGTGCTGTGCGACACACTGGTTGTATTGAAGGGTCGTCGTATGAAGTTCTGTTTCTGCAGATTTCTGACGGTCGATAATCGTTTGTAGTTGGGTCTTTCTTTGCTGAAGGGTACCGATATCGACACGTTTTATATTAGACAGCATCAAACGCTTTTCGTCTGTTGCTGCTAATTGCGTTGTAATATCCGCAATCGTCTGATCAAGTTCTGCCAACGATTGTTTCATTTTTTCCAACATCTGATCGAAGTTTTCGGTGTCGGCCAGATCAATATTGGCAGATAAGCGTTCCTGGATTACTTTCAGAGATTGTTCGCTTTCATGAATCTGCTGAATATACTGACCACGTTGTTCCATCTTGGTTGCTTCTTCAATCAGACGTTTGATCATATCAACATCAACACCGAATCCAAATTTCAACATACTATTTGAAATTGATTTAATCGAGAACATTTCTCGGATTAATTCGTTCGGAATTTCGATATTGATCAGACGCTTAATAGTCTGGATATTTTTGTACGCATGATCCATTTGTTCCAAATCATATTGTGTATAAGCACCACTTTCAGATGATTGATATGATTTGAAGTACGAATCAAATGCGTCATAGACCCGTCGATAGAGACAATTTTCTATGCTACATCGCGATTGATCTGGGATTTCGCCGTCGATTGAACTCATCATTGTTCTGATGTATGATATCACAGATTTCTCTTTCTGAGAATCTAATACATCTGCACCAGCTTTCATCAGAAATGCAGACACATCAATTCCATGTGTTATCATGTCGATCATGAATTCAAGATGTTCGCGTTTCAAAGATGAAATGATTTCTTTGCATGTTGAATTGATAGCCTGCGCCAGTGACAACATCGTCATCAGATACGACGATGTCAATTCCGCGACAACCGGATCTGGTTTTAATAGCGAAACCTTTTCTTTCAACATTTCAATTGTGTTTTCCAATGCGTTTTTGTCTTCAATCGATTGTCTGTATGAGCGTGCGATTTCAGCGGCTTTGTGTTGTTTGTCATATACATCATCAATGTCCTTTAACAGAATCTCACGTTGTGCTTTCGTGTCTGACAGTTTCTGATTAAGTGAGATTTGTAGTTCGACGAGTTTATCCGGAAGATCCGGTTCATAGCTTCCACCGAGTTGAGCAATGTTCCTTTCATATTCTTCAATGGATGCGTTAACGCTGTAAAATTCTTGTGTCGGGTTTTGTTGCATGATTGACAAAACCATTCCCTGCAGTTTGTCCATAGTTGATTTCAGCTGCTGAACCTCGTACTCGAGTTTGTCACGTTCTGAACGTTTCGCATCAACCTGAGCAAATAACGATTCATATGAACCATATGTGGTCAACAAATATTCACGTGTGTGGTTTAAAGATTCAATCAATCGGCTTGTGAATCTGTAATCATTCGTGGCAAGTTTGTGAATCTTGTCATAGATGTCAATACCCATTGCCTTGTTTAACAATGTCTTTCTCTGCGCTGTACCCATACCAGCAAATGATGTCAGATTTGTTCCATTGATAATGAATTGGAATTTGTATTTATTGATGCCAAGATGTTTCTCTATCAATGCGATGCCAGTATTGACACCACCTGATGGATTCTGTTCCTCTCCATTTACAACGAAAGACGTCGATACTGTATGGGATTTACCACTGACTTTGTATGTATGCGTGATATTGATGACATTACCGTTCACTTCATAGATGATATTCTTCACACCAACTTCTCCAGGAAGAATCAGATCCAAATCATTTCGTTCATCACCTGTCAGATTGATAGATGAGAATGGATGATGCTGTTGAATCATGACAGTCTTGCCACAGCGGTTTCTTCCGTATAACTGAATAATCGGCTGGGTGATTTTATCATACTTGAATTCGATCTCCGATAAACCGGTTGCTGCTTTTACGCCAATGAAATTAACGAGTTTCAAATATACGATTTTCATGTTATCGTCCTTTCAAAAGAAGATTACAAGATGAGTCGTACGAGATATAATTTTCAACGAATAGATACATTCCATTACATCTATTCAGAAGAGACTCTATCTTATTCGATATAATAATATATCTGCATAAAAAATAATTTTAAACACATATATGATTGAAATGGTTAAGGGGAGTTTGTGAGCTTCTCAGACCTATATTACAAGAAAGAAGGAGTTAAGACTTATGGCCGAAAAAATTGATTACACTGGTCGTCGCGTGAGGTATATGGAGACTTTCAAGGAAGATCCGAATCTCACACAAAAAATTCCTCAGCTCGCAACGGAGTTGCTCTATTCCGAGTTCGGAATCTCCATTGCGGATATGACCGCAGTCCCTGTTGTATGGGGTTGTGTGTGGTCGAGATTGATGGAATTCCTCCATCAGCAGAAGAGTGATGCGTTCTCCGTTTCAATCGCAGGTTTTACAATCGAATATATGACAGAATATTCCGAATCTGATAAAGCGAGAAACATCGTGCCGGAACTGTATCATGATTACATTCCGACATTCACAGAACGCAAACACACTGCGGTTCCTGGTTGTGATTATAATCAGGATCTCACATCGAAGTACAACGACTGGCGGACAAACAACTTGACAGAAACACTTGACATGGTTGAACGAAACGCATATGACGATATTCTGAAGAAGTTCGGTATCGATCTGATGGTCTCAGCAACAGTCATTCCGTTTGTGGCAGCTATCTATGCTGCGGGCATCCGGATTGCACTCGAGACGAAGCAGCCGGTTAATATGTATAACTGGTTCACCATCACGGCATGTGCTGATGACAAGATCATTCTGACACCGCTCGCTTCCATCAAGCAGGGTCTGAAAGACGACGGAAAGCGTGCGTAAGACAATGGGCGGAGTTTTCCGCCCATATCTTTTCACAATAAAATAGTGGTTGGCTTTGTATCGATCACACATTTCAAATAGAAAGGATGAAAGCAAATGTCATTCAATCTGATAATCGGTATGGGCAATACCGGTTCCCAAATCGTGAGAGCTGCAGCAGAATCCGAGATCCTGACTGATTGCAAGCTGTACACGATTGATTCCGTGACCTCCAATGTCGACATGAAGACCGTCAATACGATCGAATCGATTTCTTTGATCTCTGACGACAAGGCTGGTAGCGGACGGTCCCGTGAACGTGGTGCTGCGATGTTCGAATTCCACGATAATAATGGGACATTCGACGAACTGTATGCTGAAGCACAGAAGGCGAAGACTCCGATCATCGTAATCACCTCTTCGGCTGGTGGTACTGGATCTGGTACAACACCCCCGCTGTGCAGAAAGCTCATCGCAGCTGGCATTCAGGTGATTCCGATCATTGTGTGTCCTGCGATGGAAGATCCGGTTGCATTCCATATGAATACAAATGATCTCTTGTTGGAGCTGCAGAAAGCTGAGATCTCCACATACTGTGTATTCCGGAATGAATACGGAAAAGCAGATTACCGTGACATCAACAAAGAGGTTGTCTCTGCAATCGAGATTATCCTCGGAAAGCGGTATGATGCAACTGACAAGGATTCCATCGATGATTCTGATCTTGACGTGATTCTTTCAACACCAGGACGTTTCATGGCAGTCGAGGCTTCCGCACAAACCCCGAGCGACCTGAAACGCCGAATCACAGAACGCGTCCTCAATGGACACCAGCCTTGCTGGAATATGACAGATGCTGAGTCAGGAACGCTAATGACTGCGTTTGCTCTGTCTTCTCCTTTTGCTGCAGGTGACTTCGAAGAAGTGTTCTCTGAGTTGAATGCTCGTATCAAGAACAGATTCGATGAATATCGGAATATCTGCAATAAAGATGGTATGTGCAAAGCATCCATCATCGTTGCAGGGCTTCCGCCTGTTGAATTGAAACAGATCGACGGTGAATTCCAGATGGCCGCGGGCATTGCGGATGGTGTCAAGAGTACAGCAAAGCGTCCTGCATTCATGCAGAAGAAAGGTACTCTGCGTTCAGCCAATTTCCCGAAACCATTCCAGCCGGTTAATACCGTTGCTCCGGATGAGAAGAAATCTGGAGATGTTCTGGATAACTTCAACATGACCTAAAATATTTTTGTGTCGCAGATATGTACATAATTCCTGCGATATCTGTCACACAAGGATATCTAAAAATCCAAAGGAGGAAACACACTTATGATCGCTTACTCGCAAATGTACCCCGGCGACATCTCATTCCTGGAGTCTCTCGAATCATATTTGAGAAAACTCAACGTGTCTGCAGCGTCTCCGCAGGAAAGACTCGCCATCACTGAACAGGCAAGAGGAAGCTTGTATTCCTATCAGGTTCAGTCCATCGACAGAGTCTCCAACAAGATTCTCGAATCGGACATGGAAGTTGATCAGGAAGCTCGTGCCCTCTGGATTGCGTTCAGCCATCATGTAATGGATCCGGCATTCGTGAACATCATGATGCAGTATCTCGGAACCAGACAGGATCCGACGCTGAACGGCCAGGTCGGCGCTCTCCTTTCCAAGGTGATGAATGAGTACATGGAATCTCACTGGAAGCGGGATGAGAAGAAAAAGAAGGACGAGGAAGAAGCCCTTCCGGAATTCGAAGAGATCAAGCACATCCAGATCGCTATCGAAGATCTTCTCGGACCGACAGCAAATTCCATTCAGGTTCGCTGCGGAAACCTGACACATCCGGAAGCACTGTTTATCGCCGCATGCATTGCAATGAACTCTCAGAAGACACTGAAGGAAATCCTGTCCTCCGGTCTTCCGATCACTGCAGATGTATTCGACAACCTGCTGAATCCGGATCCGATCATTCGTGGTGCTCTGACTCTGCTGAAGTCTGATGTGCCTACGAAACCAAACGCAAACCAAACTGCGTTCCTCGAATCTTTGAAGCGTTGGATCTATACCAAGCTCGACAAGATTCCGGGCGGCTCCAGTGTTTGCTATCAGTATCTTGTCGGCGTATACGGAAGCGTCTCTCCTGATGTGTCTCCGTATTATATCCAGATCAAGGACTGCGGTACCCTGTATACAACTCTGCTTACTGTCGCAAAGCAGATTGTGAATAAATAATCGAGGAGGAAAATTACAATGACTGAGAAAATCAATCCCGCTGTTGTTCAGATGATTCAGCCCATCATGCAGAGAATGACTGCAATCCATCTTGCAGAACGCAACATGCCGGTCATTGGCGCAAGCCACAATGATCCGTATAAGGATGATAAGCAGCAGTGTGTTCACTTCATCTACAATGGCAATCAGCCCGAGTGCATGCTCGAGAAGACTGCTGATGGCAAGCTGAAGTGCAAGGCTTGCGGCCGTGAAATCGGAACGAAGTTCGATAAGAGCGCAGTCGAGACTCTGATCGAGGCACGCAAAGTTATCGAGCAGATCATGTTCTTCGGAATGATCAATAACATGACTGCGGATCTCATCTCCGGCTGCATCCAGATCAAGAGCTCTATTCCGGCACTTGCTCTGCTGATTGCACAGCTGTCTGATTTCGTGAAGCGTGAAGAGTCCAACATGGATACAGTCTCCAACATCGGTGACGAGTATCGTTTCAAGGGAATCACCGGCGCATTCTAATGCTGATTGATCGATCAATGAACATTCGAAGTGAATATGAGGGGGCGGATGCCCCCTCATATTCATTTTTTAGTTTGTACATAATTTCATTACGGTCTGAGGCGCAAATAATTCACCAGAAGCATTTGAAAATACATGTGCGGCATAGCAAATGCGATATGCATCAGCAATCTTCAAACCACGAATAGGAGATTCGAATACGAGATTCACACGAGAATTCGGTTTAAATGCAGCAACATCAATTCCAGCACATGAAATATCAACGCGGGTAATCCGTTCATTCAATCGAGCAGCTTCTTGAATCGTCAGTGTCGTTCTGTCTGTCTTATGAAGGATATTTTTTTGCTCGATCGGACTGATGTATCTGGATACATTTGAACTTTCTTTCAGTTTATCCAGCTCCGTGTAATTCATCTGTAATGTGTTGACGTTGATATCCGACAACCGTTCAGGATTCAATACGCGTTCAACATCAGATTCCGTCAAGACGGACACATTCACGGATTGTGTTTGTGCTTGATATAAACCATTTGAATAGAACATGCCAGATTCTGCCATTTCGTCATTCTTTTCTGAACGCACATAAATTGGAATTGTAACAGTTCCATTATGTGCAGCTGTATCAGACAAATACATCTGATTTGTATGGTCCATGAACAACAAACCTCCGTGTGGATACAGACCATAGTTTCGATCAAAATATGAGAATACTTCGATTGCTGACAGATTCGGTATCAGTATCTGGTCATATCGTTTCTGATTCTGAATTGGATCAATCGTGATTTTGTTTGATGGGAGACCAACGAGATTCATCAGAATATCATCACAGACTGTTCCGATTGTCGAATCTCTGTAAACCGATCTTGTTTTCGAACGCATGTTATGGATAATCTCTGGCCAGAAAATGAATATCTCAAATGGAACCTTTGAATCAACATTCAAATCCGTGGCATCTTTTAGACCCATCTTAAACTGATCGAACTTTGACACAGGAATGTTTTTGTTCTCAATGTATCCATAACCAGACATTGCAATTTCAGATGTAGGTTGAACCAGAGATGTTGTATGCGTGTCTTTATCGGTTTTATATACTCCACCGGTCAGAGTAATGCCAATCGTTGTATCATCCGGATTCTCATTGATGTTCTCGATGAGATTCATATCAGCATAAACACGAACACGAATGATTGGGTATGTTGCCGTGTCATACTGATTGATGATAGCGATTGAGACAATATCGGAACCGGATAACTGTTGACGGAATGTTGGACCCGATGCGATCCATCCATTCAATTTGTACATGACATTATATACAGAATTCGCCATAATATCACCTCATTTGATTGATAAAGCCCTTCGACTTTTTTATAAGCCCGTATACTATAAAAGATACGGATTATTTTTTTTTTCATTTTATATAGAAAGGAATCAAGATCATGGCGATTATATTTCAAGAAGCGGCAATGAACTTGCCGCGTCTTTCACAATCATCGCTTTATGCAAAGTTTGATCAGCAATCGCACATCACACAGATCTGGCGTGAAGCGATCAGTGATAAGAGCATGTACGTATCTCCTGATGCAATGAAGGAAATCATGTCTTTGATTCGTTTGAATGGTTCGCCGAATGCAAAGAAAGCCGTTGACATGTTCACTTCAGGCAGAATGATCCTCATTTACAATAAGGACCGTTCAAAGATTCCGGCAGTTCTTCCATACATTATCACACAAGGCAAGGACGGAAGAGCAACAGCATTTGTATTCGCCGACAGAGTTGTTACGAATCTGACATCTACTGCAGAATATCCTAATCTGATGGCTACCATGGAAGCTGCATTCCTTGCAGCTGCATTGGTTGAGAATCCTTCACAGTTCCTGTTGAACCGTCAGCTGATTCTGAATCTCTGCAGTTTATATCAGTATCTGTGGTTGATGCCGCTGGAGCAAAAATTGTACATCAAGGGTGAGAATCTTACAAAGGTTCAGATGTACGTAACCGCATATTTCTACAGAATGATTGACGGCGATAAGATGGGTCCGACAACGATCCCATTCAATCGACTGTTGAAGGATAAGGTCAGCGGTGAACAGGTAAAACAGGTTACCACCGAAGTTTCTATGATGCCGTCATTGGGAATCGGTAATGTGATCTCTTTGATTAAGCAGATTAATCCTGTCAGATACAAAGATCTCGACAGCACATTCATGACATACTTCGCTTCTTCATGTGGTGTCACATTGATCTTTGCACTGGAGAATATTCAGTATCTGTTCCTGTTGATGACATCTGCAAATTACAAGACAAAAGTCACTGCGTACGCACTGAATAAGAGTGCAACAGACAGTGTTAAGAGGTGCATGTCCACATTGAATGGTATGAACATTCATATCTGAAAGGATGATGAATAATGGCGCTTTTCCCAACATACCCAGATCTGATCAGTGCGGTGGATGTTGCACGTACATCGTATCGGATTGGGTATAATATTGGTGGCGCGATAGGAACACTCGTTTCAAATATTCGTGATCTGAAATCAACTGATCTTTCTGAAGTTGTTCGGTATGGGACAAACGCAAACAAATCACACTACGGTGTTGATGAACCGACACAAGCGTATTATTTGCAAGGGCCATATCGACCAAGAGATGATTTTCCGATTGGTGGTCCCTTATATACAAGCATTGATCAGACGAATATTTATCCGTGGATGCATAGCATGGGATCTGGGCAGACAGATGAGTTTTCCGCAAAATATAACGGAGGAATGTTGTTTGCCGTTGACCGTGAAATGCATGTCACGTCGAATTCATCGCTCGATCCAATATACACACCCGAAATATTAAAACAGATATCTGCTGGAAATAGCAGTATCATTTATCCGATCGAAAACAAAGTGCCCGGTGTTGATTCTCCTTTTGCAAAGTGGAATCTACCATTCCGTCAATCAAATGTCTTCCAATATCAAGGATCGGTAACTCCTGTGAATCCAGAAGGAGATCCTGAAAAGAATTACGTTCTGACAAATGGTTTGGAGAACTCTGATAAACGGAATGCTTCATTTACTGCAAGCTCAAGCGACGAAGCGAATGCTTCTCCGGGTACGCCAACTTCACCGATTCATCCGTTTACAAGATCATATTCGGAACGTTCACGAAATGCTCTTGTTACAGCATACAATAGAACGAAGCTGCCAATTGCTGATGCGGAACATCGTAAGGGATTCCGCTATATCTTCATCACGCGTCCGGAATGTTATCTGTTGGCTTCCGATGGAGTCGGCGGTACAAGGATGTCTGTTCAATGTCAACAAGATGAAGATATGAACACTTGCGGATGCCGTATGCCGCACATCCTTCGAGCGCTGTCTCCAGTTTATGTGTGTCCCGCACCAGGCAATCCACACTATGCAAACTGGAACTATCTTTTGTGCAACCGTATCATGAGTATGGGGACACAAGGTCAGTCGCTTTCAATTCTCGACTCGGTTACGAAAGGCATCCATGGCGCAACAGTTACCCCTGGAAAGATCATGACATCGAATCTGGGCGGTACATTAGATATTTCATTCCGTGATACAAAATGGATGGACGTCTATGAGATGTTGCGAATCCATATGTTGTACATCCATAAACGTAAAATCGGAAAATTCTCTCCTCCGTTCAATGGATACACGTATGCGAATGAAGGATTCGCAACAGGATTCGTTCGTCAATTTATGCATCCATATGACAGAGCACTTGAATACTGCGTTTCTATTTGGGACATCATAACCAACGAAACCGGTACAAAGATTTTGTATTGGTGTAAGTATTATGGTGCATATCCAACGGCATGTTCAACATCTGTTCTGTCTAATGATAATGCATCAGCAATCACAGGAGAAGCTCGGGTTTCTTCTACATGGCAATATCAATATAAGCAAGAAAACGTTTATCAGAACCTGATTGAATTCAATTACAATGCAGGTATTTTTGATAACATGGGAGTTCTTCGCAGTGATGTTGATCTTCGTAATGCTGTGCCATTCTTGTATCGTGAAGAAGGAAACGGCGGTTCCAGTGATACATCAAGTATATTGAAAAATTACGTCGGTGCAGCTTCAATGTTCACCGGATCACCATTTATCATATCCGAAGTTAATGGTGCTCACGATCCCTGGAAATGGGATCAAACGGGTTTGGTTCAAAACAACCTGTGCTTTATGCCTGTTCATAATGTTGACAGTGCGATTGCAACCAGAATGAATCTTGGTATCACAAACGAGATGCCAGTAAAGTGAGGAGGTGAAGCATATGGCACAGCAAAAAGAAAGTAATGAAGAGCGATTGATACATGGCTTAATGAATGACTTAACCGGTGGAGACATTGTCATGTCGAAAGACGAACTGTCGACAACGATTTCCAATATCTTGAGAAAGTATAACCTTTCGACAGATATGTCATTCATCGAGAAGATTGCGACAATGAAGTTCCCGGATTCAAATGAGAAACTCTCACTTGATATGATGCCGAAAGAACTGACAGACGCCGCATTCTTACCGGTCACAACAATTGCGGATATCGCTCTTCGTCAAGATCTCGACATGGTCGTTTCCCAGATTCCTGAATGGTACAACGCATTGATTGTTACGCGTGATGCAATCTGTGAATCTGATATCGTTGATGGTACACTTGCACGTACCATCACATTTGACAAAACCAAACTGACTGACACTGAAGAAACGACAATCATGGAAAAGATTAAAGCAGTTGAAGAAAAACATCGGCTGCATGCGATCATCAAGAACCATATCGTGTACAACACGTTGTTCTATGGCGAAGGCTATGTGTATTGTGTTCCATATGCAAAAGTATTCGAGGATCTTTATAAGTACAGACTGAAACAGACTGAACGAAAGGATCCGAGAAATTCAGTTGCGAGTATGTTTGAAACATCCTCGTCTCTTACCGGATATGGATATGCTTACGGAGAAGCTGCTGTTGAGAGATCTCTGAAAGATACTTACGGAAAGATTGTCCAAGAGCAAGACGCAAAGAGTAACGCAAAGAAGCAAGTAACACAAGAGCATGTTTCTTTGTTTTCAGAGCAGGAAATCATCGAAATTATTCCGGGATATCATGCAAAACCTAACGCCAAGTTGGACCCGGAGGTTGTTGTCGATTCAAAACGCGATGAACAATTCGATGATTACATTGACAGCATTGCGAGCAACATCAGATATATCGAGCAGGACATTGCGCTCCCTGTCATCGAGGAGTCTGCACTTGACCTGAAACGTGCATATGATGTGAGCTATGGTGAATACAATGATGGAGAGTTTGTCAAGAAAACAAACACCATCTTTGAATCTGTCATGAACGATGGCGTTTCAGACCCGGATAGCATCAGTAAGGAATTCAAGAACGTTCCAGGTATGTACATCAAGGTGCTCCCGGCGACGAAACTGATCCCGATTCGTATCGACCGAACTGTTATTGGATATTACTATATTTCTGATTTGACACGTCCGGATGATGCTGGAGAACGTCGTAACTCAGGTCTGTCTGGTTATACGTTGAGAACACCTTCGATTGGTCATGATACATTCTCACCTGACAGAATGCTTTGTGAACGGCTTGCGACAAAGATCATCAACAACTTCAATCTGAAGTTCATGCGTGACAATACGGCGCTGCATCAACAAATTGTCACAATTCTCGAAGCGCATAAGTTCAATGAAGCGATGATGCGTTTCATCTATATTCCCGCAGAGAATGTTTGTCAGTGTACCATCAATGAAGATGGTGCTGGTAAGGGTCACTCCATGTTGGAAGGCGGATTGATCACGGCTAGAATGTACATGTTCTTGAAGATGTACTCAATTCTGTGGCAGATTAACAACTCTGCCATCCGCGTGTATAATCTCCGTTCATCTGGTATTGACAAGAACTACAAGCAATTCATTCAGCAACTGGTCAGAAAGTTTTCGGCTCGCCGTGTCACATCGAATGATATCTTCAACTATCGTTCATCACTGACAAAAGTTACCGGTGGATCCGAACTCGTTCTTCCGATGGGTCCTGATGACAAAGCACCTGTAACGATCGAGAATATTCCTGCCGCAGAAGCTCCGCTGAATACCAACCTTCTGGATAAACTTCATGAAGAGGCAATCAACTCAACACCGGTTCCTGCCATCATGGTTAAGAACGGCGGTGTGACAGAAGTCGAATTCTCGAAGGAAGTTGAATTGTCGAATACACGATTTGTGTCATTCATCTCTTCTACAAAGATTGATATGAATCGTGATATCACGGTTCTGTACAGACGCATTCTTCTGCATGAGACTGACATCGATCCTGCGATCATACACGACTTGCGGTTCTCATTCCACATGCCTGCGGCGAAAACATTGTCTGTTACATCAGACATGATAAACAACTTTGAAGCAATCTTTGAGTTGGCTTCTAAGACATTCTTACGAAAAGAAGATATGCAGACAAAGGATGGGGATGACGATCCGCAATCTCCAATCATGCGTGCTTACAAGAAACTTCTCATGGGTAAATATTTGCCGCAACTCGATGTAGAAGAATTCGAGAAAATGGCAGAGCAAGCTCGTCAGGAAGCAAACAGCATTAAGATTGACAAATATCCATCTTCTCAGAATCTGATTGACAGTTCTGATCTGCCAGAAGAAGGAAAAGAGGAAGGTGAAGAATAATCATGAAGATCGAGAAAACGACAACGGGTCTGATCATCAAAGACCCGACAACTGAAGTCAAGAAAAAATGTTTGCAATACTTCACACTTCAGAAGCCACTTCGTGAATTCTTCATTTACAGCGGTAATGACCCAGATACAAAACCAACTCTGGGTCATGAACACGATGTGATTTATATCACTTCCGGTTTCCTGAAGATCAACGATCCTGCAATCATGTCATTGCGAGTGGATTCAACCAAATCGTATCTGACACCGAAACAGATTACACTTGAGATGAATCGCGAACCTCGTTCCAAGTTGCAAGAAGATTGCATCAAACTGGCGACAACATCGACCTCTCCAAAGGTCACGATGGAACTCAAGCCCGGAACAGGAAAGACGTTTATTGCGCTTTATTCTGCATCAAAGCTTGGGTTGAAGCCTTTGATTGTTGCACCTACATCATTGCTGAAAAATCAATGGATTGATAATATCCTTGAACTTGGCATTGATCGTAATGACATTGCGACGAAGATATGGGATTCTCCACATAAGAAAGTGTGTGTTGTCACGATTTCTTCATTGGAAGGTGCTGTCCGCGATGATTGGAATGGCCTCATGAAGACAATGGATTCTGCAGGATTCGGAATCAAAGTTATCGACGAAGCACATCTTCATTTGAAAGGAATGCTGAAGTTTGATGCATTGTGCAATATCAAGCACAATTGGTATCTGTCTGCGACGCTCGGACGTTCTGATCCTTCTGAAGACAGAATCCTGAATCGTGCGCTTGCTGATGCAACCAGATTTATCGGCAACTCTGCATATGAGGAATACCAGAAAGAATATGTCCAGGTTTATCTTCAGGACATCTTCTACTTCCCGTCTTCAAAACTCTGTGAGAAATGCTTCAAGTATGGATCAAAGGGTTTGATTCGTTCCTCATACTATCGCATGCTGATGTCATATCGTAATGGTGAACCTTTTATTCGGAACATCGTGAATGTCATTAAACGTGCAAAAGGAATCATCAACTATGACGGAAAGATCTTGGTGCTTGTTCCATTGCTCGATATCATTGATCGTGTTCTCCAAGCAATGAAAGCTGATCCGTTCTTCAGGAATTACACGATTGCCGGTGTTGATGGTTCTATGCCATTGGCAAAACGTCGTGAAGCAATGGAATCCAACTTCATTCTTTCAACATCCTTGTCGATGGGTACTGGTGTTGACGTTCAGAATCTTGGTGTTGTTGTGAACTTCGACCAATATTCTTCGTCAATTATTGGCGAGCAGATCTTCGGACGTTTGAGAGACCGCGGTAAAGAGACGTACTATGTCGACGTCTGTGATCATGTCAAGCAGGCTTCCATGTTAAGACGATGGGGTGAGAAGCGTCGTCTGCTGATTCCATATTATCCTGGCGCAAAACGGGATATGAAAAAATTTCCGAACATCTTCTGTTGAACGGAATAATAATCCGGAATGCTCCCTTCTCCTCACACAGGGATTGGCCTCCCTGTTTCGCCGAAGCGGGTCGGCGACTACGATGTGTTTTCCTCCTTGAGAACATGCTTACACCATTCGAAAAGCATTCCGGATTTTGATATTTATCGTGCGGGGCGAAAGCCCCGCACTAAAATATCATTTCTTTTTAGAATTGCTGTGAGGAGTAATATGCCATGTCAGATGTATCAATCGATACAAGTGGCATATCACCGCCATAGTCAGTACGTCTGTAACCATACTCGTCATAACCATCACGACCAAAACCATTTCTGTTCGTTTGGTCAAGATTCTCACGCAACAACTGCATTTCGAATCCTTCTTTATCGCGATATGGAATAATGTTGTTAATCTGTTCTTCAGACAATTCCTGTTCGTATTGTTCAACTTGTTGACGACCAGTTTTGAAAGTGCACCGCTCTTTGTATATACCAAACCGCTCCAATTTGTAACCGAAGTAGAAGATATAGAGGATATGGTTGTATGCCATGACCAGGTCATCATGGCATCCTGCAGCCGCTTCGATTTTTCCATTCTTACCACGAACAAGATTCATGATATCGAATGAGAGATATTTGGTTGTCATCAACTCTCTATAGTCATGCACGTGAGACTTCAACAACACAAACATCTTTTCACGAATTGCAGTTGTCAGATACGTACCGATATAACCCTTCTCGACAGCTTGACGTTTAACTGTCATCTCATCGGTCTCACCACGTGTAATCGCATTCTTAGAAGCGTCAAGTTTCGGATCATGATAGAACCGGTGTTCAAGATGTGACTTCTGTACGAAATCAACGATTGTAACACCAAGGGAGTTCGTCTCAATGATGAAGATACAAGACGGAATCAGTTTTGCAATTTCAATGATGACAGACATCGTATCAAACGGTCCCAAGAAGTTACAAACCAATTCACCAACAACTTGGAATGTATACGGGTGAACGACAATCACGGCCGTGTTGTCTCCGTTCTTACCAGATGCAGGGTCGATACCGACAAGATACGGTAACCGCGTGTCATAATACGGTGTATCGGATGTCAAACTCTTGTTGACAATTGGATGATCATAAACATAGAAATTGAATACATTCATAATCTTCACAACATGATCAGGTTCACGTGTATGTTGAGAAATGTAATCAATATCTGCTTGTTCGAACAGAACGCCCTCTTCACCACGATACCGTTGCAACAAAACACCACGACGATACTCGTTGATGGTACCTTTCTTAACGGCTTCGTAGTATTGCTCTCTCAACCAAGCTTCATCTTTGCGAAGTTGCTTGTAATTGAACTCGATGTAGAACATCGAAATCGGAACACGATCTTGGTCTTCTTCGTCCGGACCTGGAACGAGTTGCATCCGAGCAATTTCTTCATCCGTCTTGTCATAGATATGCTCATCAAACACAGGAAGATTATCAATGATCTTTTGGAAGTTGATACCATCCTGCGTTTCCAAGTTACCAGGTGTTGATGCATACATAATACAAGAACGGATACCCATCTGTCTTGCTGTAATGCGAGCTTGAACGATTGTCGGGTTCGCACCATCAATGAATGCTTTCATGTATGGCACGAATTCACATTCATCGAAGAAGCCTGCAAACAGAGAAAGACCACGAGACTTGTCTTCTGCAACAGTTTCAGAACGTGCGGCGGATACAGTTGCAATAGAACAGTTGTGTTTTTCATATTTGAGAGACTGCAAACCTGGAAGATGTTTCATCTTGGCCCAAGGATTCATATATTCCGGCAAAGCTGTGATATAATCGCGCAGAATACCAACGTTGTCCATGCAACGTTTCTCAGTTCTGTGCATATATGGAATATCAATGTTCTGATATTCAAACAACATCATGTATGAGACAATCGATGTCAATACCGTTGTCTTATAGGTCTGACGAGGTTGCACAAGTTCAAAGTCGAAACTGTGAATGAACGACCATATCGCAGCACATCCAGCTCTATGTAAATACAAAGGAACTTTACCTGCACCACGAATCGGAATTCGTACAACTTCTCTGAAATAGAACCATGGATTCTTTTTACATTCACCAATGATTCTGCCAATGTTCTCTGCCGTTATATTTGGATCGTATGGGTCGATGTCTTGTACGCCTAAGTCGGGACGTTTTACTTCCAACATGAAGTACCATTTCTTGATACCCAATGTTTTCAGTTCTTGTGCGGTCAGTAGAAATGATTGGTTTTTTGTTCCAAAATCATAATACTTATTCCCAATTCGTCGAACATCAGACATCGATCGTCACCTCCTTGTTAATTGTTATTATAGCGGTAGAAGAAAAAAGTAGAATACATGGGGGCTTTCGCCCCCATGCAAACATTAAGATTGACGAGCGGAACCTCTGAGGAGGTAATCAAACATATTGTTTCAATTGGTTTAATGTTGGAATTAATTCGGTGAAACGCTCATACATGGACTCGATATAATTGCGATCTCTACCTTCAAACAAATCGGTGTCATCCATAAGTTTGAAGAATTCAGTCAGATCAACGATTGAATGCGTCATCTTGTATTTCATATAGTATGAATACATGATTAGGTACGCACGCAATTCAGGAATGGAAGTTTGAATTTCCACATTGTTGATCAGAACATCATACAACTTATCGGTGGTTCCGATCGTCGAATAACCGAAGATATCAGGACGCAACTTGATACCCATGAATTTGAGCGAGTTCTTCAGATTATCAAGTTGTGGGAACTGATTATACTTGGAGAAGTCCAGTCCCATATCGTTCAGCTGTGCCATGAGAACAGAATTATCCGTGTATTGCGAGCCGCGATAGTATGTTGTAATTTTTGCAAAGTCAACAATTCCAACACCAGCAAGGAAGTTATAAGTATCATACTCACCAAACTTCACAGGGTTGTCAGAATAGTGACGCAGATTCTTATTGAACTGATGCGTCTTGACAGGCTGATCGTACAACGTCGTACGTCCGGTGGAGATTGCCGACAACGCCTTCGAGGGCTCTTGTTTCAGAACCCATGTGTACTGATAACCGATTGGATACTTCTCGTCGAGTTCAATCCAACGCTTATGAAGCTTTGTGAATACTTTGTAATGACGCATAATTGCCGGATACTTCTCGTATGCTTCCAGAATCGCATCACGAACGCAAACCTCATTGAACGGTTTGATCTGAATACGAATTCCATTTTCCAGAATGTCGTTTGCAACTCTGGTTGGGTTTTCCCTGAATAACCGGAGAATTTCTGCACCTTCTTCTGGATTGAAAATGGATACGAATTCTGCTGCCAGATTCACGAACTCTGAATCTTCACAACCGTTTTCATGCATCTTTGCGATATGCTGATTCATGCGATCCATCATGAATGTCATGGATCCTTCATACGTTGCGAATGCAATAATGCGGTTCGGAACAGCCAATGCATTTGCAAGCATATGAATAGGACGCCCATCATCTGTCTTTGGCATCTCATCAACTGGAATGATTTTTGAGATAACAGATTTGTTTCCATAACGACCGACAACCTTCTGACCGACTTTGATCTCCATCGGTTGCAGCATGGTAAACTTGATGATCGTATCAGCGATATATTCCTTCGTAACCCAGACCGAGCTATTCAGATACTTCTCTGCTTTATGATAGATATCCAGAAGCGAAGTATCATCCTGGTATGGATCTGCAATAACGGTTGAAATATATGCATAGATGTCAGAATACCATTGCTTGATCTGAGCAAGATAGAAGTTGAACTGTTCATTCTCAACATCGACGTTCGTGAAGATATCAATGTCGGCAACAATGCCGTGTGAGAAGATCTTTGTATCATTGATATGTGGAATGGAAGCTTCCGCAACAGAGGACACATAAGAATTTTCACGAATGGAACACAAAATGTCGTTTTGTACCTCTTCACCGATGTTCGGGAACGGCTTGTACTCACCATTCTTTCCGTAACGGTTTAACAGGAATGACTTCTTGGAAACATTCACTGTGACGGTATCAACAAAATCGTATTCAAGTGCCTTCGCACATTCATCGGAAATAACCAATGAGTCTTCTGTCAATTCCGGCAATACTGCATATGCCATGCGGACATTCACACCTGCACAATAATTATCATTGACATATGATGATGACTGTGCAATGGATGTTCCCTTCGGAAGAATATCTCCTTCACGAATATTCGGGATATTGTTGTGCATCCGGAAGCCGTATTTCTCAACCAGATTCACGGCCGGGTGATATATTTTACACAGAAACTTTCCATTTTCCATATTTTGGAAGATATATGCAATCGGTGAATATGGTGCATTCGGAAACTTAACGAATTTCTTCATCAAACGATAATCGGCCAAAGCCCGAACATCCCATGACGAGCGTTTTCCGAACTCGTTTTCGGCACCTGAGAACACCATCGGAAACTCGGGGTCACGAACAACCATACGTTGGGATGTATGTTTGACGGCCATACCTCCACGCGTTGTGGAGATCTTCTCCGGAAACACCATCGCCGACATTCCTGTCAAAGATAAGGGATTCACTTCGCGACAACGATTCTCGATCTCCGCCGCATTGTTCATAACTTTACTCGACATTATTAGTCACCGTTCCTTTCGATAAAGTTGTATAAGTTAGTTGTAACCCCTATATATTTAATCATGATTGGGGTTAACATGGAAACGATATACTTCTCTAAAAATAAAAAAATGGAGATGTGGGGCATTGCCCCACATCAACCATCTCATTCTTCTTCAACTTCATCTGCTCCAGGAACAGGGATCTTCGAAAGCACATCGCGAACATATGCCTCACACGGAGATTTCTTTGAACCATCCGGTGCAATGATATCCGCAACAGCATAATCTGCAATCAGATATACCGCGAGTGCAATCAAGAAGTCATACTTTGTGTCCGTATTGGACAGCAGGAGATTCACAAGTCCAAGCAGATCGAACTTGTATTGTACCCGTTCGTCTTCTGCATAGAAATCACAGATCTTCTTCTCTGTCGGGAGGAAGAACAGTGACTCTTCGCGATACTTGTTGATCTTCTTTGCGTTGTACTTCTTCGTGTGAATTGCCTTGAGGAAATCATCCAGCGTGAATGTGGTAGTGACCCACTCAATCAGATCGTTCATTGTTGCAAACATCTGAATGTGGAGCTTTTGGATTTCCTCAATGTACTTATAGACAGACCAGTAGATGAACACATCATCCACGATGTCGTCCATCGTCACTTCACCTTTCACAAGAGCGACGATGACCGGATGTGTCTCATTGAGATCTTCACGGATACGCTCTTCAGTGATGCGACGTTTGATTCGACCGTATTCCGGAACGGTCTCTTCATTTCTGTTGATAAGGAACAACCGCTGTTTCACAAGATCTTCCGGTTCAACAACGTCCGGAGTATCTGTTGGCGCGACGCTATTCGGGATAATAGAATCGAGCGGAGAGGTTTGCAGTTCGATGTCACTGGTGAATGTCTTGTACTCAGCGTCGAAGGTCTTCTTGTCGAGAATACGATGACGACCATTCAACAGTCTGATGTTATGGAACAAGGCATCTGATGCAGCAACTTCGCGAACATATTCCTCAAGCGGTCCTGCAAAGGTCTTGAGTTTCGAGTTCGGGACATTGAACATCTGAATCTTCCTTCCATTGTAAATTTTGCTGAGGATAACGTTGTGCATAGTATTGCTCACGGATCGGCTGATAATTGTCGATCACATATGCAATTCCGTTTCTTTCTATCTGCACATGAACGAACATGTCCAGTCTTGTAAACTGGACATGTCCCATTAAACTTGGTGAAGTGATCATTATTTTTCTGATTCCTTTCATATGGATTTCCCATTAAGAAAGTTCATCGACCAAGTCATCAATCGCCGAAGTGTTCAATACCTGACGTGCGTGTTGAACAGAATCTGCATAGCTTGCAGAATATTGCGGAGGTGGTGCTGTTGCACTCATCTGCTGTTGGTGTTGCTCCAGTCTGCGCTTGTTCTGGAGTTTTCGAAGTTCTCGGAGTCTGTTTACGGTTGGGCGCGGCATCCGTAAGAGTAAATCTAATGGGATACAGTTTCGGAAAAGTTCTCCCAATTCGATTAGGTCTGCTCCGTCTCGATTAAGCTTATTTTCGTAGACGACAGCCTCTGAGATAGCTGGAAAAGTAATGAACGTCCGATATCAGGAATCATAAGCCGATCCTCGTGACGTCCGCACTTGTCACATGTGATGTCCTCAAGGAAGAACTGAACCGGCTGGACATCCGCGCCAGCATCTCTGATCAGAGCGATCAATGTACCGGCGTCGACAGTATCGAGAGCAGTGGTAAGAATCTTCTCAATGTCAGCGAAGTCGGTGTACTTGTACACAGTATCACCAACGATTTTAGACATTGAGAGGATATACATACCATGGCCAGCCAGATATGCGAATTCCTCATCGTCGAACTCGTTCTCAGTGTCTTTCTTGTCTTCCGTGTTGAAACGCGCCTCGAGTTCATCCAGCAGCGGATAAACACGATTCAGATAGTCGTATGCAGACTGACGCGGTTCGATTTCCACAATATACTTGGAATGCGGAAGCTCATAGAACACCACGGAGTTGTTGATTTTTTCGAAGTGCTCCTTAGCAGCCTTGCCGAACAGCGTGCCAGACTTTTTGAACTCGTATTTCGCCATGAGTTCATCGTTGACGTGCATAATGCTGCGCGGATTGTAATGGATTTCATGCGGTTCGCGACACTTCGGGTTTCCGCAGAGCAGTGTGATCGGCTCGACCTCATCACAAGAAGAAAGCAAAACGCCGTACAGAAGAATCTGAATGTCAGCATACTTTGTTTTCTTGAGGAAGTCTTCAAAGTCTGTGAACGGACCGATCGACGGATTGGTGATATGGTTATAAATGATACTCCATGTACGGAGATCCATATCAGCATTTGATCCGGAACGCCGTGCGGTTGTAAGCTGGATGAATTCCCAGTAAGACATCGGTGTGATTTCACAACGATAACCGGACAGCGGAAGTGTGATCGGGACAGTTGCTGTCGTGACCTCGAACGGTTGAATGATGTCGGTTCTTTCAGAGTTCAGAATGACACGCTTTGCAGCGAACATATCCTTGTCAGTCGTCTTGACAATGCGAACATTGACTTTGTGCTCTTCCGACATTTCTTTGACCACATCAGGATCGATGTTAACGGTAACATCCTTACCCTCTTCGGCATTGATCACGATTTCCGGAGTTGTTTTCTTCGGAATTTCATCCGTTGTTTCGATTTCAGCAGCTGCAGCAGCTTTGTTAGCAGCCTTTTCTGCTTCGGTATAACCGTATCTCCAATACTTGAGAACGATCTCTTCAAATTCCGGAGTAACCTTATCACCATTATTGTGATAATATTCGATCAGATCGCCCATTGCATGGTCACGGTGCTTCGGATCATCGTCGGTTGATTCCGGAATACAGCCTGCTGTCAGATTCCGGTTTGTAACAACCTTCTGAATCATGTTTCCGACAATCTCCAGAACACTTTCCTGGAATTCAACAGAATCCTTCTGGAATTCCGGATCCAGAGAACGCGGAGGCATTGCTTTCAGCTCAGCCTTAGTTGCTTCAACCTGTGCAGCAAGTTCTTCTTGATGTGCAATACGTGCAAGTTCTGCCGCTTCATTCTCAGCAGCAATTTCTGCTGCTTGGTCATTCATGCCGAATGGATCATCATCTTCCGGTTCATCCACCGGCAAATTGACCGCTGCAGCCGAAGGATCTTTTGTCGCCCCATGACGATTCATCAGAGCGTCAAGCGGATCATTGAATTCAGCCATGATTATATCTCCTTTTTGCGAAAAATTTTTCAAACAGAAATGTATATCATTGAATTGATATACAGAGATACTCTGTATGAAATTATAAAGGGAGTATAGCATATGGTTTTATTTAATCGAGATGAACTTCCGGAAATGTATACAAAAACATTGTGGATGAATCCGGATATTGAATATGTGTTTGATAAGAACATCGTCGAGTATGATATGCAGTCTGCATCACTGTCGGTATCCCGCAGATTTCATTTGATCCCTGACAAAGAATTGGACCAGATGGTTCGGATGCCAAAAGAGAAACGAACCAAAGCAATCGGTTTACGCCAGCGTGACGATAAAGAGTTCTCCGAGAACATGATTAATGGAATTCTGCAAACTAGAAAAGAATTCATCGAAATAAATCATTTGACCGCATCCGAAATCGTTACCTTACATTCAGATGCGTCAATATTCATCCAAAAGCGTCCAGTCATCGCAGACATTGACGGTGTGCCATTCATCAACAAGAATTGTTGGTCATCCTATTTACGATATGGGCGTGTGGAAATGTTCTATAAGGACGGTGTGATTGATTATAAAGGTATTCCGAAACAGATGTTACAACAGCACACGCTTGGAATGAATCAGTATCTTCTTAAGATATTCCGCATGCTCGAGGACAAAGATGAGGAGATTTATACGTTTATCACCAGATTCCAAAAACAATATCTCCAAGAACAGTTGCCGGAGTACTATTACATTGCATTCGGTAATACCGGCAAATACAAAGCCGAAAATCTAAATCTATTGTCATTCGTCGCAAACATTGTGATGAAAGAGGTGAGGTGTTAACAATATGACAATCTATGAGTTTTCATGGAGGCCTTTGAAATATGATCCGATTGTAGAAAAAGATAATCCATATAACTCAGTCAAATATGTTCAGACGCATGATGAAAAATTGATGAGGATGTTTCTTACACAGCACGGTTTTGATCCAGATACGCCAAATGTGAAAGTCATTGAAGATCCGCAATATAATGATGATGATACGATTGCGTTACATACATATCAAATTAGCTCACGGGAACGTGGTAAAGTATATAAAATCACAACAACATATGAAATTATGGAGCATATCATAAATGAGATTGCATATGAACTGAATCAAGCCATGACGTTCGGATCATGTGCTCTCAAATGCGAAATTCAATTGTTCGACAGAATTCAGGAATTGATGGATGAATTGGACTATGTTTACATTCAAGAAACAAACTCAGCAAATGCGTCTGGATTTGATGAGATGGCAGAATATGGATACTATCGTGTATCAGGACGCATTCCAGATATTGATTATGAGGAACTATCACGGGATGATCAACGAGATACCGTCTTTGGAGATTTAATCGAAACGGTGAGCGACAATAAATTATTACCGATTCCGATTACAATCGAATCGTACGTCTCGTTCTTTACAGAAATATATCTTATTGGAAAGGAAGTAAAGAAACATGGCTAAAAAGCCTGCACCCACATTGGCGGAGTTGGTTGATTCCCATCGACCAAAAAACTTTAAGTACTATTATTATTTCCATGATCCAAAAGATCTGGAACAGCTTGAAGCAAATGGGTATGACATAACTACGATTGACACAATTTGCAATCCAGCGTTGATCAAGGCTGCACAATCAGCTTCATTCAAGTACTATGAGCGTGATATCGTTGCACATGCCAAAGAACCAACAATCCTTGAAAAAGGTGTCATCATGACAAAGAAGATGGCGACCAAGACGGATAAGAAATTATCACAGGTTGGTGTTGGATTCTTTGAGTTGAATGACGTTGAGTATGTCGCAGTCAAACTCTGTTATGAGAAATTCGACATCTATGAGATTTTCATATTAACATAAAACAAGGATATGTGGGGGCGCGAGGCCCCCACATATTCTTTTTTTGTTGTTGATTAGCCCGGAGCAGCGTCGGATGCATACGGATTCGAGATATCCGTATAAGTTCCTTCCGGCGTGTTGTAGATCTTGGAGTGATCGCTCGGTGTGATCGTCGTCTCGGGTTTTGCCTGACGAGAAACACGCTGATTGTTCGTACGGAAAACAGGGATGTTTCCGACTCCAGACTGAACAGCGTCGAGGTCCGGTCTCTTGCCCTTGTTGAACATATCGGTGTTGATATCTCCATAGGTGGTAGGATTCGTATCGGTGAAGAATGCGTCTCCAGCACCAGGGTTGTAGTTCATCTTGTTTCCGAACACGGCGAATTGCTGCACGTATCTGGTCGCAAGATCGTTGACGTATGCAGACTCGACGAACTGGCAGTTGTACTGCAGGGTCAGGGTCTGAAGCTGAGATGTACCAGAAGCGTTGGAGTTGAAGATATCGTATCCAACCTTTCCGGACGGCACACAGCCAAGTGCCATCAGAGCACCCTCAACACGTGCACCGGAACGATCCAGCGCGATGATGAGGAACTCGGCGACTTCCCATGCAGGGGACGGCTCCAGTGCAACAGTGGATCCACCGCCGTTTGCAGGTGCAAAGATTCTCTGCGGAATACGGTTAGCATCCACAGATCCAGCAACCAGACCATGATAGTGCGTGAGACCAGTGATCTCATCAGCAATACCATCGATCCACATGTTGTGGAAGTTTGCAGCCGGACGACCAACCAATTCAGGAATGGTAATCTGGAGCGACTGGTTGTTGTTTGCATTCTGCTGGGTCGGGATCGGAATGCTTCTGGAAGCAAAGCCGCCCTGCAGGTTCGTCGTTGCCAGCGAATGGTCGCCAGCATTTACCGTAATACCCGTGTTGTAGTACTCGATGAGCTTCTTATACGTTGCGAACTCTTTGTTCGTGTACGCATTCGAACCTTCGCCGAAGTAATGCATCAGGAAATAGGGTCCACGATACATGACACAGATAACACGGTTTGTAGTCTCGGGGTTGAGACTCCGGAGTGTATGTACATCCGGAGTCAGGCCGCCGAGCATACCTGTGTATTGTGAAAGGTCTCCGTTGTATTCACGGATACCTGTCTGAAGGCTAATTGCCATGACTATTTCTCTCCTTTCTCAAAGCATTAGACCAACGTAGCACGTCTGTTGACGTTCACGATGACCGGGATGCGGAGATTGATGCCACGGAAGACGACGTCGACATAGCAAACAATGAGTTCGCCACCATCAAGCGGATTGATATCGCGCTCGAAGTGGATATCGAGAGAATCGACAAGGTTGCCGACCCAGTTCGTGAACAGATTGTTCACCTCGTCCTGCATCGTTCTGAGGAACGAATCGTCGTTGTACTCGAAGAGCTTCTCCTCGAGCTTGTCCTGCAGGATGTAGACAAGCTGAGTGAGGGTTCTCATGTTGGACTCCTGGATCAGGTCGGACGTATCCGAAGATCTGTACAGGGTTCTCTGAGAACGACGCATGATTGCACCATTCTTGTCAGGAATCCAGGCGTTACCGCCGGAGTTGTACATGAGCTGACGATAATCCCAGTCAGTGGTGTCAATGTCCGGGAAGTAGGACGTGTACTCGGTACGATCGATCTTGCTGTACGTGTTGACGAACGGCTTATTGACCGAGAACGTCTGGCAGTGACGGAAGAGATTGTCGACAATTCTCTTCATATAGGTATACGGCAGACCATCCACGCTGGAGTAGTAACCACCGATATCCCAAGAAGCGTTCGGGTTATTGAAGCGCTTCTGGAAGGAATTGTTGATCGTGAGTGCCATGGTAGCATCCGTGACACCGGAGTCGAGATGCAACGACATACCGGAACCAGGTCCAACAGGGCGCATATCCTCAGGCATACCCGTATAAATACGGTAATCCATCAGATCATACATTGCCTGCTTGACGTCGATTTCAGCACTCTGTGCATTCCAACCAGCAGTCAGATCAGGCTCGTAGAGAACCTCATCTTTCTCCTCAGCGGTGAAGATGGTAGACGCATTGATCAGATCAGCTGCACTGTACGCCATAGACGGAAGAGCAGACTGACCAACAACGGTGTTCCAACCGCCGTCGAAGAGGTACTTCGCAGGAACGCGGTTCGGAGACATGATTCTCGGGTCGATACGGCCGCGGAATGCTTCAACGAGCAGCTTGGAGTAGTTCCACTTGTACTCGATATCAGACATCTCGGAAGTGCCGTAATCATCGAAGAATCCCGTACTACCATCATGCAACTTCACATCGTCCGAAGAAGCTGTGACGTTGATACCATAAGAGGTAGAATAGTAGTTCGCCGGAATGTCAATCGCATTCTGCTGCGTGCGATACAAGGAACCGATGGTTCCGATGACGGTGAAACGAGTGATCTTCGTTGCAGAACGTGCATCCTGAACGTAAGTGAAATCACCCTGAACCAGCTTGAATGTGAAGCCGCCCAGAACGAGATCTGTTGTATCATCCGGAACATTTCTGTCGATGTTCCATTCACCGTTCGAATTCTGATAGTACCAACGCAGAATCTGATCGTTGCTGGAAATATCAGTCAGAAGCACATAGGCAGAGCCTGTGCTCTTGTAGAACTTCGGATCGGAAGGATCGGTGATATCCTTGAATGCGCTCCACTTCGAAATGTCCGTCGTCTTGTCATACTTGCTGGTCTCAGCCAGGTTATAACGTGCGAAGAACTCCGGAGCAGCGAGCTGTCTGTAGTAAGTATTTGCAGCCCAATCCGGTGCAGGATCAGATTCCGGAACTGCGACATATTCACCGTTCGACTTCGTAAAGTACGTGGTGTATGTCGTGCCCCAGTCTGCCGGCTCACTCATGGTCAGCTCATACTCACTGTAGTATGCGTCATACAGATCGAGTGCGACGAAGACGGTCATGCCGTTGACGCCGATCGAATTGTTGTAGTAGTTCTTGGAGATTTCCTCATTGGTGAACTCTTCAAGAGTGATCTTTGTGTCAGCAATTGCCTTAGACGCATTGAAGAGGAAACGATGGCTTTCAGGAATCCAACCGAGAACGCGGTTCTCAATCTTCTTTCCATCAGCACCAGTGACGGTTTCCTCAACGGTGTCGTTGATGTTGTACGCGACAGCATCGGTCTCAGAGACACAGCATGCATCATACTGAGAACCAACGACGTTGGTTGCGACGAGGGTTGTAGTAGTTGGCGGCTGGCCATACTTCAGAACATTTGCGAGAGATCTGTCCTCGACAGTATACTTCACCGCAACGTTCGTGCCCTCTGCAGGATCCCACTCAGTGAATCCGGCGTTCACCCATACAGGTGTGGTCGGATCGGTCGGAGTAGAGAATGCTGCATCAACGTTGATGCATGTTGCACCAGCACGGTTGTATGCATCACCGTAACCGGTGCCATACTCACCGCCGACGAGACCAATCACATTGCCGACGTTCTCCATCAGTTTCCATGCGATAAAGTCATAGCCGTTGACGTTTGCGTTCTCAGGATCATCCGGATTGAAGTATGCAAGGAGTGAAGTTTCGAGATCAGCATTGACTTCAGCAACGTATGCATCAGTCTTAGCCAGATCAACAGAACCGTCCTTGACATAATACAGATTCCAGGTGCCGGTTTCCGTATTATACCATGCAACAGTATCGTTGTCCTTCACATAGCCCTTGCGCAGCTTCTTGCAGACTTCGGAGACAAATGTGATTTGCTCCTTAGCCTCGCAGAGATATGCAAGCTTGGAGTCGACGCCAGAGATCGAACGGTCTGCCGACTTAAAGCGGAGCATATTCGTTCTGACAGTCGTAACACCGCTCGTGTACTGGTTGATGCCAGCAACGATATAGATGTACGGATTGGTGTTAGAAGTGATTCCGCCGTACAGATACACATCGCCGAGGAATACTGCGTTCGGATCGAACACGCCGCTGTCATCAGTCGGAGCAACCTTGATACCAGTTGTCAGATCGACAAGGTATTTGGACACTTCGCCTTCGATGTTGACCGGATGCTCAGGATCTTCAGAATCAGTGTAGTACACTCTCTGAGACTCAGCAAGCTCCGGACGGTCAGATGTACGCATGTCAATCTGCAGGAACGGAAGACGTGCGTTCGAATCAGTTCCATCATAGAGATACAGGCCGAAGATCGGATCGAACGTATTCACGTTCAGAGTCGCGTATACTTCGTTCTCATACTCAGTGAACTTGTTGCTGTTGTCATTCTTCATCTCAGCGTAGTGCTCGCGGTAGACGTTGTACAGCTCCTGAACTGCTTCCTCATTGAGGAACGGAACAACAACTGACGAACCTTCGACACGCTTACCGATGACGATATTGACCGGATCGATCGCATCATCACGGCTGTTGCTGATGTTCACCAGAGAAGCGTGGAACTTCTCGGTGACGAGATTGGTCATGCTGTCAATCGTGCTGAAGAGATAACGGACATTTGCCGGTCTCTTTGCCTGAACAGTCTGTTCGATCGTAGTGGTATATCTGTTATAAGCAGAACCACGACCAGCCGAGACATTGACCAGAAACGCACGGCGTGCATCCCACTTCTCGCCAGTATCATCCAGGAAGTTGTTCTTCTTGCAGTGCTTCTTGATGTAGTCTGCGAGGCGCTGCTTGTTCTGGAAGTTCACGAGATCCAGATCGTTCTCCAGAGAGTACGTGCCGTACCGGACATGAAGAAGCTTGTTCTCTCTGTCCCAACGCCATTCGACCGTGATGCAAGAGTATGCATATGTTGCGTCAGGCGGAGTGATACGGAGCAGCTGTACAGGAGCTCCCTGATCGATGATGGACAGAGGATACGTGATCGTCTGACCATACTTCTTGATGTCAGAAGCACCGATCTTGCCGAGACCATATGCAACACTGAGGATATCCGACCGTGTAACCTGAATCACTTTGCCGTCTTCACCCATAGGGAAGCCTGCGACAACGATGGTTCCATACATAGACGGATCTTGCGCCACGACAACCGGGAGATCGCCAGTGTACGAAGAATTGTCCACAATGTGAACGAGAGTATGAGGAAATGAATATTTCATCCCAAACTTCGTATCAAGCATTATTTTTTCTCTCCTTTTCTATAGATTTTGGATATTGTAATTACGAGGAAACAGCATGAAGAATCGCGTTTCATGCGGGAATAACCTCACAATTATCATTTTGTGTGAGGTATATTAATAGTGGCGGGGCCGAAGCCCCGCCATCTTATTAAAGTCCGAGTTCGTCTCTGGTTTTAACGGGATATGATTCCATATATTCATCAGTCGCAGTCTTTGTTGACATGTCCAGGTTTGTTATCCTCGCACTTGGGACCGGATATTCGGATAACACATCGCCGTCTTTGTTGACAGTAACAAATTCGCGGTCCGATTCATCATCTCCGATAACGACATACGTTGTCGGCTCTTCGGATTCGAATGCAGTTGTTGATGCGACACTGCCCTCGTCGATGATATTGTTCAGAACAGATGCCGCTTGATCAAGACTGACCGTCGGATAATTGTCGGCAACAACCGGCTCGCTGTCTTGCGTCATAGACGGCACTTTGAAAATATCGTCCAACATGGAACGACCAACAGAGTACACATCTGTCTTTGTAGCAGGTCCAGCCTGTGCTCCAGGTGCAACAGCGCCAGCAGCTTGCTGCTGTTTGATTTTCAATTCCGCAATCGTCTTCTTCACGTTAATCTGCTTCTCCTGAATTGCCATGAGTGTTGACCGAGCTGATGTCAATGCTTGCATCGCAGCAATGTCATCTTCATTCAAACCAAACTTGCCTTTGTCGTTATAGCTTTCCATAGCTTTCCGTTCAAAGACTTTGATCAGTTTGGCTTGATCAGCAGCCATTGTTTTCAATGCAGCAACATCGGCAGTGAAAATCTTGTTCGGTTCAACCTTTTCCTGAAGCGGTCCAAGTTCCATTCCTGCCTGGAGTGCATTCATGACATCTGACACACCGCCCCATTGTCCAACATACGGACGAATGTATCCATCCATATTAGGGTTGAACTTTGGTCGTGTTGTAAAAGATGCATGACGTTGGAGCCATGCGTTCGGATCCGTTTGAGCAAGATCCCAAGCCGGTTGTGGTTGTTGATGATATTCATCAGCCGCTTGCTCAAATGAACGCACTTGATTCAGTGTATTGAATGCGTCCAACATACTCATACTAATCATCTCCTTTAAATAGTATATGAGATTACTCTCAATACTGTAGAGTTTAAAAGCGACAGCATAATTACGTGGGGCACAAGGCCCCACGTAATGCTTTTCATTATTCGAGTTTCGTAAGTCCATACAGACCATTCAAACATTCCTTTTCAATTGGGAATGCCGCGGTCAAATCCGTACGAACACAATAGATTTTAGAGTACATCATTTCTTCTGCTTGTTTATTCGCTTCATCAGACCAGATTCCTGTACTCTTGACAGTATCACCATCATAGTCACCACCGATGTTCACCAATCGAGCATTCGACATCTGGAGAACGTCAATGAATTGTGTTGATACTTTTGCATGGTTCATTTCCGGATCAACAACGGGATATGTGTCATACTGTTCTCCATTGAACTGAACCGGAATTGTTGTGTTTGTTGACAGCACATGGACCTTTGTAAAGAATGCACCGTACAAGTCGCCAATCGGATATCGCACGGTGTAAACATGTCGGTCGGCCTTCACTGTTGCCGCGTAGCAGCATAGATAAATGACGTCAGTTAATGTCAGTGGCCTGGAAATGGACTCATTGGTTTGTGTATTTACAGCGTTGAATATAATTGGGGTCTTATTTTCTGGATCCGCATACAAAATACGGAATCTGCTTCCCGGATTCAGCATGAAGATCTTGATCAGATCATCGATTTCTCTGTCATCATAGATGTTATCAATATCAGAACGTTTGATTTGATCTGGATTTGAATGGAATGTGATGATGTTATCATATGAAAGGAATTGTTTCATATTGAACTTCACAAATGGACGGAACATTGAAAGAATTGACATCAATGGATATCCGGTGCGGAATATACCAACCGGTGTATTATCCGTTCGATATGATGGTGCTGAGATAACATTACGAACAGTACCAATAGTATTCTTTGCCAACAGGTTTCTTTGGAAGTATCCATTCTTCGTTCCACACAATTTATGAATGTATGAATAGATTTCAATGACGGTATCTTGAATCTGGTTGTGTGCTTTGTGAACTGTCGTCGTGACATGCGTTGTGACGGACTTGAAACCAATGAGCTTCATATAAATAGTATTCAGCTCGGATTTGATTTGACGCCCATTGCGCATACCAGTAGGACGCATAGCGGGTGGCAATACGAGAACCTTATCGACAAAAAGAAGACGTTTTGGTGTCCGTGTCAGAATCTTAATGTTCTCATCGCGTTTTGTCTTCAGTGTTTTTGCGATATCGATTTGATCCCAAATGTTATACAAATCGACAAAACCACAGTATTTACCACTTTCATTTTCAACAAGCACGCCATCAATCAAATCACATCTGATTTCGGCATATGCAAGTTTGCGGATGATACCACCGGAACGAAGAATGATTGTCTTTGCAATATGCGGATTGAACACATGAATTGGCAACTTGATATATCCGCATCTGTACTTCTGTTCTTCTTCTGTTTGACCAAAGATTTCTTCTGAGAACAGGCCAAACGGGTTATATTGGTTCGTTGATCGATATATCTGAGGTGATGTAACTTCTTGCCAGTTATTCACCTTAATTGCATAATCCATATCATAGAGACCCTGAATTTGCATATCTTTCCCTCCTTCAGGATATAAAGTTACAAAAACGTTTTTAAGATAAAAGATAAGTTGCGGGGCCGAAGCCCCGCAATAAAATGAGATTAGGGACGCTGTGCTGGATAACACAGCGTGATGACGGAGAATACAAATGAATTACAATGGATCAAAATCAATCATCGTCCGGCGAAAGACGATTTGGTTCATTTGCATGAACTTATTTTTTTGTCTGCTAAATAGATATATTATTTTCGCGTCATGGGAAGTGTATAATCTTTAGCTTCTCTGAACAAACAAATACAATTTTGTTGCGAAAGGCGGGTTTTTATCATGGGTATGATGATGAAAGACGACAAAATGGATATCATCACAAATGATATCGAACGCATCCGAAAACGACCAACAATGATCGTTGGTTTTGTTGGATCGAAAGGTATTCTGCATTTGTGTAAAGAGATCATAAACAACAATGCTGACGAGTGTTTCAAGAAAGAATCACCTGGTAATACGATTCGAATTGAAATCACTCCATCTTATATTATATCAGAGGATAATGGACGCGGTCTCCCGACAAATCTTCTGCGAACAATTCATGAGACGTCCCAGGCTGGTTCTAATATGACACGTGCACACGGTGCATCTGCTGGTGAAAATGGAATTGGCACAACTGCATTCACTGCGTTGTCTAGTGAATTGATCGTCACAACGTTTCGTCCACAAGAAAAGAAGAAACTGACGATTCATTACAAAGAAGGCAAACTGGTTGAAGAGATCTTGGAGGATTACAAGGGAAAGGAGCATGGTCTCCGCACATTCTTCAAACCGTCCAAGAAGATCATGAATGAATCAGAGATCCCGGTTGATGATCTGGTTGCATGGATCAAAGGTTTCGAGTATACGCTGGATCCTGCCATAAAGGTATTCTATACTGTCAATGGCGAAGAGCATCAACTTGAGCACAAAACAATTGACCGGTATTTCCGTGAAGTGATTCCGGATGATAAGTTCATGTCAACTCCGATTCGGATTGAGTGTGATGAAGGAAAACTTCCCGAAACTGTCCAAGGTGTCACATATTCGCGCATGTTCAAGATTGATGCGGCCTTTATGTATGCAACTCCAGACTATCGCGGAGAAGATTTGCGTCAATCGTGGATGAATATGATTCAGACTGCTGAAGGCGGTTCGCATGTCAACGGTGTTGTGAACGGTCTGATCAAATATCTGACGGAACGTGTTATCGCAAAGAAGAAAGGTCTCGAGGATGATGACCTTCGTCGTGATATTCTGATGCATCTGAATGTTGCTGTAAAGGCAGAATGTGACTTTGCGAATATCTTTGCATCACAGGAGAAATCCAAAGTTGATTCCAGAGCACTTGCAACCGCGATTTCGAATGCAGTGTATCAGAAGTTGTGTGACATGAATCAGACGAAGCTTGCTGATTTCGTTGATATTGTCATTCAGAATAATCGTGTTCGAAAAGAAGGAGAAAAAGTCCGTAATATTTCGGCTGAATCCAAGAAGAAACAATGGTCGAAACCTGACTCATATCTACCATGTGCTTCTGTGAAAACGCCGCAACCGAAAGAGCTGTTCACCGTTGAGGGTAACTCTGCAGCGAGTGGTATCAATAGTGCACGAAATGCAACGTTCCAAGCTGTTCTGCTGTTCAGAGGTAAATCTCCGAATGTTTGGGATCTGACGCTGGAGGAAGCATTGCGTTCAAATGTATGGCGCGATCTTGTCATCGTGCTCGGATGTGGAATTGGTTCAACGTTTGACATCAAGAAACTGAATTTCGATAAGATCATTATCGCAACGGATGCTGACGTTGATGGATATCATATCCGTGTTGAGATCTGCACATTCTTCCTGAAGTTCTATCCGGAGATTATCGCAGCAGGTAAGCTGTATATCGCAGAACCGCCGCTGTACAAACTTGCGGTTGGGAAGCAGATCTCATATGTCGCAACACAGACGGAGTATATCAACGAATGCATCCGTTCTGTTGGTAACGTTCAGCTGCATTTTCCAGAAGGCGTTGTTGCGGATTCTACCGGAAAGAGATTTATCGAGGAAGCATTCACATATCTTGCGGATTTGACAGATGTGTCGGAACACCTGTCTGTCAATCGTTATCTGCTCGAGCATATTGCACATGGCATGATGATCTCTGGTTCCACAGATCAGTTCATTGAAGATATCGTGGATTGGCTGCGTTCTCTTGTTAAGATATTCCCAGAACTGGGATATGACGAGAAATCCCATCAGATCTTTGCAACAATTGATCTGACCGACCAGGTGGTTGTTGTAGATGAATCGTTGTACAAGCGTCTTGTTCCAATCATCCAGATTCAGCAGAAATATGGTATGATTGTTCAGTATGACACAACAACTTGCACGCTTGCTAGATTCTTTGAAGAAATTCAAAGAAAGTATCCAGTAATCAAAGACCGTTACAAAGGTCTTGCGACGTCTGATCCGAGAGTGCTTCGTGAAATTGTCACGGATCCAAGAACAAGACATATCTTCCGAGTCGATGCGTCTGATATCAACACCATGAAGACATACGACATGCTTGTTGGTAAAGGAAAAGAAGCTGTGAAGGCTCGTAAAGAAATGATAATGAATTTCCAATGGAAGCCATCCGATATAGATACATAAGGGAGGAATACACATGCCGACCACATATGATTGGATTACAAGGCCAAAGTATGAACTGTTTGATGATCTCAATGCACTGGATGAGATCACTGATCCCCAGCAAGTAGTCGACTTGCTGGGTGATCCTGTTGTTCTGGAACGTTATCGGACAGATACCAGATTCGATTATCTGATGAACAGAACTGTTGGTATCGCAGAACTGTGCTGGAATAATCGGACACCCGACGGCGAGAAGCTCCAGAAAACGAATATCCGTGTGAAGAAACTGATCGAAGATGGCGATGATAAGATCAGAGTTCTTCCGCTGAACCGCTTTATGTATGTCCTGTCTCTGCTGCGTCCAATTATGGATTTCGTCGAAGATTTCAATCTCGACGAATTCATGTTGACATCGTATCTGACAAACAAACTTCGTGTACAATTCCAGGATAAGATTGTGCGTGAACTGCAACGTCACGGCACTTCGATTAAAGACATCAACGAACGCATGGCTCGAATGTCGCTCGACTGGAAAATGATGATGATCGATTTTGCTAAAGCCGACATGCAGATTTATACCGCAGAGAATCTGTTCCTTGATCATTATCGGGATTCTGAAGAAATCCGTGAAATCAATAACACGGAATATCCAAGTGACATGCAGACTGCTGACATCGTTGAAGAGAATGCACGGCGTTACAAGATTCTGGAAGGAATCATGGTTGCGCGGCACAATCCATTCTTCGAGAATAACAAGTATACGAAGCTTGTTAAGGATAAACAAATGGAAGAATTGTTTATCAATTTCTCTCAGATCCCGGATGGTCGTAATATCATCCCTGTTATTATGAATGGCAATGGCTTCCGTGCAGGTTATCATGCATTACCGGTATTCTATACAGGTGCAATTGCAGCACGTGTCCCTGACATCATGAACAAAGACTACATGGGTCAAGCGGGTTACTTCAATAGAAATCTGATGATGCTTGCATATGGAACGATTTCTCCAACCGTATATGACTGCGGTTCTAAGAATCCAATCCCAGTGACTGTCGATGAAACAATTCTCGAGATGTTTGATGGAAGATACTTCTATGAAGAAAAGAACAATGGTGTGCTCAAAGTTCTTCATAAAGGTGACAAGCACAGACTTGGCCAGAAACTGTGGTTCCGATCTCCGTGTACATGCAATCTGAATGAAGATTGTTGCCACATCTGCTATGGTCAACGTGCGCTGAAAGTTGCTGATCTGGTCGGCGGTTTCATCTATACGACAGAACTGATGACATCTCGTGTATCACAGAATATTTTGTCAGCAAAGCATCTGCTGAAATCAAACGCTGAGAAGATTGTTTACTCTTCGAACTTCGACAAATACTTCGTTGTCGATATGTCGACGATCATTCCGCGTGATGAAAAGCGTTTTGACATTTATATCCGTGAGGATTATCTCGACAATATCTCAGAGCAATTCACATGCTACATCGGAAAAGATCTGATACCGGTGACGATTTCAAATTATGCATCAATCTCGATTCCGGATACGATTCTGGATAAATGCAAAGATGTTGTCATCGATGATGTGACATATTACAAGATTACGTCGCACAAGATTCTTGATGCAGGCGGACAGTTTGCGTATGTCATTCCGATCAATATCATGATGACAAAGCGCTACATGGACATCATGAAGCTATTCGAGTCCGACATTACCCGTTTCGCAACCATTGAGGATGCCGTTGTTGCATTGGCAAAGATGCTGCATGGTCTGATTCCGATTCTGTCCACGCATGGAGAAATCCTGATTGGTCATCTTGTGCGCCGGTTGGATAACAAACTCTTGCGGCCTGACTGGACTGTTGAAAATCAGGAGTATCAGATCATGCGTCTGAAAACTGTGCTTCAGAACATTGAAGCATTCTCGACAGCGATGTCATTCGAGCAAACGAAACATCATCTGTATCACGACATCTTCGACAAACGTAATGCGACGAATCGTGTTGGTCCGCGTAGTTTTGTTGACTACATGTTTGGCCAGGAGAATATGTGAGGTGTTCTATGAATCAAGTTTCAAGTGGTCCGATTACTGGAACGCTGAAAGCGCGTTACAAAGTGATCTCCACAATTCTCGGAGAGTTGTATGATGCTCCGAATGGAATTGATATCTTCATCGACTTTGACACCTTCATCAAATCATTGTCCACATACCAAAAGTATCTGAACTATCTTCCGTTCTCTGGTGCAGAAGCGGAAGTTGAGGTGGATTTAATGTCGTCATTCTTGACGACATTAAACCACTGGAAGAACTTTGCAAAGAAATGGGACCATGTCCGTGTCATAGGAATCATGAATTCCTTCGAGATGAAGAATCCTGCTGAACGGAAGCAGTTGAAGACATATCTTGTTCCGTATGAAAACAAACTGAAGAACGACAAATATGTTCAATTCAAGTACTATGTGTCAGAATCGGTTAAGAAGGTTCAGGTCATTCTGAAATACGTTCCGAATATGTATCTGATTACATCCGACGAATTCGATTCGTTGGTCATTCCGAATATTTTGGATGACTATGCGAAGAGCGGACGGAAACGGATCATCATTACTGGCAATCCTCTAATGACCGGATATCATATGATGCCGAATACGAAAGTCATCTATTCCAAGTTCAGACGAAACGGATCTCAGCAAATCGCAGATCCTGTTCAAATCGTACAAGCAATTTCAAAAGTTGATGAAGACGATACTGTTGTGGAATTCACAAAGAATCCTGTATTCTATAATCTCCTCAATGTTATTGTTGGAGATTTTGATCGGGGTATTCTTGGATTAACACAACTTGGAATCACAACTTTTGCGTACAATCTGCTACGAGGCGTTGAACAAGGAAAGATTCGAAATGATCCCAAGAGTGTCGAATCCGTGCTTCCTGTAATTGATAAGGTGTATCATCCATACGTGTTACAGAATTATCCGCTCGTCGATCTGGAAGCACATACAAAGATGATTCCGCAATCCGCAATTCAGAATATGAAAGCGACAATGATTGACATGGTCGACATTGATGGATTGCAGAAATACAGCATTGACGGTTTGAATCTGTTGGAACTGTTGTGATATCATGGGGGCGATGCCCCCATGATTTATTTTTTCTTCATATGTATATTATTAACATGACAAAGCACGGAAGACTTTGCCAAATATTTTGTCGAAAAGGAGAATTAACTATGAGCGAAGAAATTTCTGAGCGGATCTCTGCTATGCAAGCTCAAAGCAAAAAGTACGCGGAACGCATGATCGAATTGAAAAAGGAGATCGCGGACGCGGAAAACGAAATCAGATTCTATTGCACAGTCTGTGGGGTGGATCCTGATGCATTTCTCTCATTGGATATGGCACGAGTTGAATCCGCAATGTGTGCCATTCCGGATGATGACAACAAATTGAATTTGGTGCAGAGTACACTGAAATTCTGCGAAGGCCACAAAGCCATTGATGCACTGCGAAACGAAGTACTTGAATTCCAACGTGGTGTTCAGGAACTGTCTGCAGCCTCCCGCAGAAACGTCATTGAAAAATATGGCGAAGAGGCGGCAAACTTCGTTGAAGCTCTGGTAGACCTTATCGGGCCGAAGAGCCTCGAAGAAATTGCCAAGGAGGGCTGTGTATGAACGCCATTGGACGAGTTGTATCAAATGCGGTCTCGACAGTTCTGTCTGAACCAATGAAGATGCTCCAGAATACAATCAACGGATTGATGTGGTATACTATTGATGTTTCAACGTGGCGTTGGAATATCAAACAGGATATCATCATCAAGCATTTCCCACACATTCCCACGGAAATTGGTGTTGATATGTTCTGGACGGACACGATGGAAGCCGTCAATGGAAAAATGGTCGACAAACACTACAACAGATCTGTTGACTATGCCAAGATTCCTGGTAAGAGAATCGATGCGTGTGTCTTCGAAGGCACAACGATCTGGTTAGAATATGAGTGTAATCCGAGGGACAACAATTCTGATGGAAACTATCGGTTGACAATGGCCCTCAAGGTTCTCTACACAAAGAAGAACACTGAGACACTTCATAGATTCATCAGGATGATTGTAAGAGAATCAAAAGCCATTGAGGCGTATGAATCGAAATTCATATACCGGAAAGTTCGTGGTAATTATTCTACAGAATGTCCGGGCAGACCGACCAGAAGTTTTGACAACGTGTTCATTCCGGACGCACAGCAACAGCAACTGATCAATGGCATTAAGAAATTCTGTGCTGCTGAAAAATGGTACAAAGACCATTGCATTCCGTATCACTACGGGATTATGTTGCATGGCAATCCCGGAACAGGAAAATCGTCTGTTGTGCAGGCAATCATCAACATGATTGACTGTGATGTATTCTTCATTCCTTCAGACGGTTTATCCGAAGCCGTTGTCAACGAAGAGTGGTTACGATTCGCGTCAAAAGACAGGATGCGGGTCGTCATCGTCGAAGATGTTGACACCGTTCGATTCACACTGGACAGATCGAATGATCATGACGAAAACGCATTTCGCGCAACTACAAAAGTTGCAACGATTGGTACGTTCTTGAACATGGTCGATGGATTTGCAAATCACGAAAAAGTGATTTACATTTTCACGACAAATCATATCGATCGACTCGATCCGGCTTTGATCAGACCGGGACGGATTGACCTCTGTCTCGAAATTGATTATGTGAATGCCGAGACGTTTAGAAAGTTCTGTAAATTCCATTACGGAACTGCACCTGAAGGAACCGTTAACTTGCGCAGACATCTGACATTTGCAGAGTTGCAAGTAAAGGTTATGGAGGGATACACAATGGACCAGCTGGTTCAATATGTCAGAGGAGGAAAATAAAATGGCAAGGAAAAAAGACCCGGCCAATGAACCGAATGCATTTGAGATCTTTAATAATCCCGATAATGTGGAAAGCCCTGCAGAAGCACTGGGGAAGTTGCTGGCTCGAGGTGCCGAGCCGGAACCTGATACAAACGTGCAGCCGTTGTACGGTTGTCCTATTCCGTCGGATCAGCAACCGCAGCCGCCGCAAATCAACTGGCCGAAGCTGCCGCAATTTAATCAAGGCGTCATTCCTAACAACAATTACAGGATCGGTATCGGTAAACCGCCTGTTGGGCCAGTATACGCATCAGCGGGATTCCCAATGTGCGAATCCATTTCGACTCCATTCAACCCCATCGCATCAATTATACCAGATGTGAAACACATGCAGTTTAACCTGAGATCGTTCCGGGTTGGCGAAGCCTACCATATCATTCGAACTGATCGGAATCTTGGAGGAAAAATTTCGGAGACTGACGCATTACTGCAGAATGCGTCACCGACCAAGCTTACATTCCTGATTACTCGAGATGGTGGTCGAATCGATTCGATCAATATCACTATCGAAGATATGATACTGACAATGGCTGATCTGGACAAACCGTATATCCAGATCTATTATAAGCACATTTGATAGAAATAGAAAGGAAGCACAAAATGAAAGTGAAAGAAATGAAACCTGACTGGTTCAGTGTAGAAATGCTGAAAAAGTGGGGCGTACAGATCATCAAACGCCCCGATTATTATGATGGCAGAAACCGTTGCGTTACTGTCATCATTGATGAAACCGTGCCCGCCGATACAGTTGTATTCGAAAATGGCATCACATTTAGAATGTCAACTGTTGCGCTTGACGATGTTGTCGATAATATTTCGGTGGCATTGTCATCTGATTTCGTAAAAGCTTTCGTCGATGCAGTCAATGCATATGCAAAATGGAACGTCGTTCTGATCAGAAAGGTTCCTGGTACAAAATGGCTGAAAGATGCAATTGATCGAATTGACTTTATGCTCGAAATGTATAAGGTCGACATGAAGCATTTCAGCCATCTTGACTGGATGAGATGCTGCGCGCATTTCGGTGGTGCAGATGCATTTCGTCAGCTTGTTACAGATGCAATCGCTTACAAGAGCGATGAGTTGTTCTCACTCTGTATGATTTGCAAAAATTGCAAGTGTGATCATGGACGACGCACTTGCAAAAAGGTATACGTTCCCGTTGACGAGGATGGTGAAGGAATACAGTCCCTGCGGAGAATGGATGACGATCAACCCATTTCGAATGCTATCTCCGATATTCTTCCGACATTTCAGCAACGAGAACAATGTGCCCATTTTGTAAAGAACCAGACAAGAATAATCGACGCAGTCACGAAATTCCGTGACGCAAGAAAGGAACGGTGATCGCAGTGGGCATATTGTATGAAGCAGTGATTGGTGGATTTGACCCGAAAAAATATAAGACGGTCGATCGCCAACATCAAACATCTACCGAACCTCGTGGAGACGGGGAGGATCCGCGGGGTTCGAAACATATGGGGGCGAACGGGAGTGGGGAGGCACCCGTTCGTTCGGGGAGATAATGCATGGGGGCGCTTCGGCGCCCCCGCATTATTTTTTCTTCTATTATAGTATCGAAAAACGACTTCATAACCTTATATGGAAAGGAGTTGTCAGTCATGGCAGCAAACAATGAAGACATCAGCACCTATCCGTTGACTTATGAGCTTCCGGATGGTGATGTTGTTCAACTTTGTACATGGGAATTTGTCCTTGCAAAGTTGACACAATTAATCGATCCATTGGTTCAGCTTCTCACCATTGAGAATCAGGATCTTACCGGTATCAAAAACCGTATCGATGTATGGATCGAAGAGCAAAGAGAAGATTCCGAATAAGGAGGGATTAAAATGGCTACAAGTATGGAACCGATTTTCGAGCAATTGATTGGTGTTATTAGCGCACAGCAATCATTGATACATGATATCAAAACAAAGCTGGATGAATTGCAAGTCGGTGCCGGCGGCGGTGGAGGAACCGCATCAATCGAAGACTACCAATCTGGAAAACTGTATAAGAGAAACATGTTGATCGTTGACACGGATACGGAAACTGTATATCGTGTCCTCGTTCCCGAATATGTTTCGGATACAGTTGAAAACGATAAGGCGGCCGGTAAAATCAAGCTGGTCGGATTTGAGAATGCTATCCAGACATTTAACCATGATCCGTCTCAGGAAGAAATCAATGCATTGCCGGATGGGACGCTGGTTGGTGTTTATTCTTCGAACGATACACCTTACAATCCAGACACCTAATGGGGGTGTAATGAATGGCAAATATATTTGTCTATGAAAGCAGAATGTGGAAAGCGAGAGAAGAGTTCACCGCGGCAGGTGAATATTCTTTCACACTTCCAGCGGGTGAACATCTATTGATGTGTCATGGCGCTGCAGGCGGTTCCACATATAATAATTATCATAATCTCGGCGGTGTTTCATACGGCATCATCAACTTGAATCAAGCTACACCAATGCATGCATATGTTGGTGGTAATGGCGGAGATCCAGGTGTAAATGGATATGACATCGGTGATGGCGGTTATAATGGTGGCGGTTCGGGTGGCAGAGCATACTATAATAATGCATCATACAAAGCCGGTGCTGGTGGTGGTGGAGCATCTGATATTCGTATCCACACACCTGGCGAAATGTCACCTGATGAACCTTACACGCCGACGATTCCATCCGGATACAAACGTGTGGAATATTTAAATGTAAACAGTGCATATTTCAATACTGGATACATTGCAACAGAAAACACGACGTTTGTTTTTTCTGTTGAATATGAAACGAAGTCGAGTTCAAACACAGAATATGCGATACTCGGTACACAATCTGGACAGAATACAAATCCTGGTTGGGCCGTGTGGTTAAACTCATATTACGATAATACCCCGAAGATGGCATCCATCTATGGAACCATGGAATGGGGTTCAGGTGCGTCGGCTGGTGTGTATATGATTCCAACACGTATACCATCAAACACCCGTGCTGTATATCAGGTTGACAAATGGGGCACGTTCGTAAACGGTCATCCATTGTGTTACAATTCTGACATCACCGGTTCGCCGCAATCAGATCAAACAATCATTTTCTGTTGTGTAAGACGCGCAAATAGTATCATGTCAGCACGTATATTCAACGGTAAAGCATATTATCTGCGCGCATTTGAATACGAAAATGGTGAACATGTGTTGAAGATGGAGTTGATTCCGTGTATCCGTTTGTCCGATAATGTATGCGGATTCTATGATACGCAAAACGACACGTTTATCCCACGTATTCAGTACCAAGGTGATGCATCACCCGGACCTGCTACAACAGGAACAATGGACAGACCGGTTGTGACTGAACGATACAAGCCTACGATTCCAGATGAATATACACAGCTCGAATATCTTCAAACCCCGGGTGGAATCTATTTTGATTCCGGTTATAATGCGAATGTAAACACCGCAATTACATTCCGTGATACCATCACCTCTGGTACCAGCAACGAGTGTATTTTTGGTACGCAATCCGGAACAAATGTGAATCCAGGATGGGCATGTTGGCAATACATGAATGGATCATATCTTGGATTGGCATCCATTTATGGTACGATGAGCTGGAGTGAGTCATACTTGTATTCAACTGGAATCCCGTATGGCTATTCCGCGTTCTATCGTGTTGAAAAAGATCGGACATTCGTGAACTTGAAACAACTTTCGAGTTACGAGCCGTCTGGTACACCCGAACCAAATCGTTCATTGTTCATCATGGCCTGTCGACGTGAAAATGGTTTTGCCGGTAATGCTATCACTGGTAAGCTGTATCACTTCCGAATCTATGAGAAACAAGCTGACGACACATATGAACTGGTACATGAGTTTGTTCCATGCAAACGCGTATCGGACGATGTGATCGGTTTGTATGATACAGTGGCAGATCCGGTTTCCGGTGATCATCAGTTCCTTGAACCGATTTCTTCCGGAAATGTGTTGACTGCGGGACCGACAGGAAATTTCCCAATCGTTGACTATGACGGTACAGATGTTAGTGGTGCCTCGGGTACAGATCCAGCCGTGTATGCGTCGTTGAACACACGCATTATGGTTGCAGGCGGTGGTGGTGGCGGACTCCCATGGACCAATAATTCGGTTGAGAACTATCAAGACAATCGTTTGTATTTAAATTATCTCGGATATGCCGGCCTCGGCGGTGGTATCAATGGTGGATTCCGTGAGATTCGCACAAATGCCACAGTCGATCGCATCTATGCAACACAAGATTCTGGTGCATCTTTTGGCTTCGGTCAAAGTGGAAGAAATTCTGCTCAAAATAACTACTATGGATACAGTGGTGCATCCGGTGGTGGCGGTGGATGGTTTGGTGGTTATGCTTCAACCAGTACCGCAACATATACCGACGCATCCGGTGGTGGTGGTTCCGGATATGTGTTAACGAGTTCTTCATATATTCCCCAGGATTACATGGAGAATTATCAACCATATCAGATGACAAAAACGTTCATGGGTGGAGGATATGCAGAATCCGCATGTGTCCGTGTATGCGAACCATGCGAAACACCACATGCTGGTGATGTCATCACCATTTATGGTTTCGGCAAAAAACAACGTATTGATCTTCCACCTGGACAATATCGTTTAAAATGTTGGGGTGCATGCGGTGGTGGCTACTATAATGCGACATATATCGCACGTGGTGGCTATGCTGAAGGTGTCTTGACATTAACAACACCAGCTACATTGTATGCATACGTCGGTGGTTCTGGTATGTATCATAATATGATCTCATATGACTATACATATCAGATGCGTCCTGATTTAAGTTTCAATGGTGGTGGTGCTGCTACGTTGTACGGACAGCAGACCGCATGTTATTATACAGGATTCCCCGGTGGTGGTGCATCAGACATTCGAATCAATACAGATTCATTGAATGCACGTGTTATTGTTGCTGGTGGTGCTGCTGGCACTGCTTGTTGTTCTGGTTCAATCCTTTCAAAAGGCGGCGTTGGTGGTGGTACAACCGGTGGCGAAGGTATATATCCAAACCAACAATCACGAAACTGCTATTTGTCAGGTCCTGGTACACAAACTGGTGCGGTGCCAGCTGAGCTCGATGCAATCATGGGTGGTTTCGGATATGGCGGAAATTCGTCAGGTGGTGGAACACCATATGTGTCAGCCGGTGGTGGCGGTGGATGGTACGGCGGTGGATCATCCGCAAGAATTTACGGAAATAATCAGTCGTACTATACAGGTCCAGCACATGGTGGATCAGGTTATACATTCACCGAAGGATCATACAAGCCAGACGGGTATTTGTTGTCCGATGATTACAAACTGACAGAACCATTACTTGTTGCTGGTGGTAATGATCTTCCACTCGGTGTATCCAAGATCGTGATTGAAGTTATCGATACAAAGATCGTTCGTGTCTTGTGTCGTGACCAATATGGAATCAAGTACTACGATGAAGACCTTGGGCGTTGGAAAGTCATTCTTGATGCAGAGCTGAGTCCTGAGTTGTTCATGGAATATGGTTCATTGAACATGAATTCTGATGAAGGACTCGATGACAACTACGAGCTTTTGATTTACGATCCGGAAGATACGACTTCAAAGCTCGAAATGAATGTCGTTCCAAATGAACAGACAATCACGAATGAAACAATGACTGATATCACAATACGTGATATGTCACAAAAACTTGACTTCGATCCTTCTGTGTATGACATCAACATCACCGCACGTCGTCAAACACTTTCTGTCGGAACGAAGATCACGACAACCTTCAAAGTGAAAAAGAAGACGCAGACTGATGATACTGCGAAGGTATTTTACGTCACATACTCCGACGGAAATTGAGGAGGTGAAAGCACATGAGTGAGCATTTGCTCCCTGTAAAGACCGGAAACGAACAGTTTCCGGTCACATACAGGAACATTGGATATGGTGTCGATAGCTATTATTGCGGAATCACGTATGAACACAATGCCATGTTGTTCTGTTTAAAACAAAACCATTACAACTCAAACCAGTCTGCGACATACAACGGTAAGGCATTTATTGACGTCATCAATCTGTTTACTGGTGATATACGTCATTATGCGGAACTTGATTACTTCACTGATCTGGACCAATCAGATATTGGTGGTATTGTCGTCGATGATAATTATTTATATATATCCAACGCATGGACCAATACAGACAGTTATCGCCGTATATTCATATTCAAGTTGAAAGATTGGAGTAGCCCATCGTTACAGCTTGAACGTGTTGGTGCCTATAAATATAGCGGTGGTTATTATGCTGCCACTGGAAAACTGATTCAGTGTGATAGAAACACATTGGTCTCAATGACACGAACAGATCTGATATTATTCGATATCAATCACCGTGCATATATCCCGTATGCACATGGGTTTGGTAATGATATCCGCGATTATGCTGTTGGAAACAAGTATATCGTGATAACAAAAGATGCCAATTCAACGCCAAATGTCAGATTGTTTAATCGATCGACGAAAGAATTCACATCAGTATCGTTACCAACAACAGGTGTTGCCAGTGTCGGTTATTACGGCGGAAAGTATTTCTTTGCCAATGCAAATTATTTGTACATCATGGATGAAGAAACACTTGAAATTTTGACGACAAAGAATATTCCGTGGACAAAAGCCGCGGATCTCTGTGTATCTGATCATGCAGTATATGTCATTCAAGATAATTCCGCATATGCGTACATCTATGATTATGAGCATGATGAAACGCAGAAGTTCATGCTTTCATGGACGATTCCGACCACGAACACCAGTAACATTACACGATGCTGTGTTTCAGAGAACTTCTGGTTTATTTACCGGAACACACTGATGTCATGTGACTATTCCGGATATTCAAAATACAACTTTGGATACAAGTATGAATCCATCGTTGTATTGTGTAACATCTCACAAATCCAGAAGTTCACATACGACTCAAGGTTCGTCACGTTTACGGAAACATTTATGTTCGTACATGACGGAGATCTCGAATATACATTCGAACCCGTTGAAGATCAGGAACATATCAAATCCGTTTCGATTTCGAAATCGGATTATCGTTTCATAAATAGCATTCAATTCAAATCAGAATGAAAGGAGATGATAATATGCATGGAGAACAGTTGGATCCCAAGTTTCAACGTGCAATGGAATTTGCAAAGAATTTCAAGCAAAAGCACCGTGGAACGAGTATATCCAATATGTATGTGATTCAAGCGATTGATCGTGACGGAAACGTCGTTGACGAAAAGTATGGTATGAACCTTATGACAAACTATGGTATGACACAATATTTTGTCACCGCATCATCAGCGTTTCCAACCAACCTTTACATTGGAAACGGTTCTGGTACGTTCAATCACACAACAAATACACTGTTAAGTCCAATTACTACAACCGCCGCATCAATCAAAAGTACAACAAAGTCATATGCATATCCTGTATATTATGACCCAATCGAAGGCATCGTAACAACGGTTGTGAAATATATAGACGTGTATTTCAATTATTCGGTAACTGGAATCGATGGTCCTGTTGATATTTCCGAATATGGCATTGGTACCGCTCACAATCTGTTGTGGACACATTCATGGGTTTACAACTCTGCTGGTCAGAAAGACACCGTTCGAAAAGACTTGAATACACGTTTGGACATTACCGTGTACATGTGTATGTCCTTCTCAACATCATTGATTGAAGATGCTTGGGCTGAAGGCAAGTGTATTTGTATCACGAACCCATCCAGATTCTTCAATCGTTCTGGTGTGACAATGAACGAATCGAATCTGTACACGTTCAGACGATTCGATTACTATGACAGAACCAAGACCCATACAACTGGTTATGCTGACAATGTTCAGACAATCACGTCGAATATGGGTGCGTTTACTCTGTTGCCACCCGACATGTCGGATACAAGTGCGAATGTGTATGTCGACGGATTCATCTCGTGGAATGCGGGTCTTAATATGATGGAACGTGGATTTATGCCAACTCCTATCGCGTTTGATCGTGTTGGAAAACCGGATTCTACGTATATTGATAGACCCGATGGTTTCACATTTGCGTTCGGTGCAACTGGTTGCAACATTCCATTTACACAAGCTGACATCACCGCGTCTTATACGTACAACTATAAGACTGGTCAGTATACGTGTCCAGACCATTTTGTGAATGATGCACGGAAATGGTACAATGAGATGTCGTTTGATCTGAACTTTGCTACAACTGCAAGATTCACAAACAACAACGAAGTCGTTGACATTAAGCTGTTCCGCAATTTGAATACAGAAGACCCGATTATCGCAATTGATTCCGCCAATACGACAGTGTATGCAACAGATACGTATTGGAGCACGGCATCTTGGGTTCGCATCGAGGACCTGTCTGCTGTTCCGGCGGCAGTACAGAACAAACGGTACTGGTTGACAACTGACGACGTCGCAATTTCACCGGTGCGCGGTCTTCCATATTTCGAATTCCTTGCATCTGATGGCGTGACACATGCTCCGACATTGCAATTCCGTGCTGCGGATTACACGATGGCATATAAACGCTCGACATTCGACCGCGGACCACAAAAGAAGTGGTTCGTCCTTGGCAACAGGATTTACATTGCCGCGCGTGGTGACCTGGTTGTCCAATCAACCGGACCATATGCGATCGGGTACAATAACCTTGTGATGCATTATGATCGGGAAGGAACGGCGACATCATTCTATCAGACTGATGTGACGGAACTTCCGACACCAACACCTGTTCAGGTTTCAACAACGGGTTCATTGAATTTCCGTTATGCACATATCACAGAATCTGAAAACGGGTATGCAATCGCAGCTGCTTCGAACAATTCGAACATCACACTCAAATTTGATTTGACTGGTGCTTCAATTGTTCAAACGCAACTGACGAACACGATTGATGCTATTTGCATTCCGAGATCTCAGTATTACGCATATATCGAAGATGCGAATCCGCGTCGTATTTTCGTCAAGAAATTGTCTGATGATACTACCATCAAACAATTGGATTTGCGTTCTGATTATGCTGCTCCGATCTTCTTGTTTGGTTGGCGAAATTATCTGTATATCACGGATACGGCAAACTATGTGTATCTGTATGATATCTCACAGGATGTTCTGACGGAACTTGATACCCTGATTCCTGGGTCTGCATACAACAGAAGCAACCGTGGCAGTAGCAATGATCATGCGTTTATGGCGACAAGTAACAATGGATTGGTTCTGTACAAGGGTGCAATGAATAACGGTTATGATGATACATTCATTATCACGTACGATAATCCAACTGTGATTCATTCACTTGCTGGTATGACCGATGGAGGATTGGGTTCTAAGAAGAACGCTTGTATCGATCTGATCGATGTAAACACGGATTCATTGCTGATGGTACGCCAGTGTACAACATCTTCATCAAGTACATACTATTCTGCATTTGTTGCAACTGATATCGGAAAGTATATTCGTGAACAAGTTGTCGAGGGCATCTATAAGGGCGGCAATAACCGTTATCCGTTTGCATTGTTCGGTGAGTTCTATGTGTGTGACAACCGGACATTCCATGTTGGAAATTTGATGCATCACAGACTGGTTGGTACAACACGTTGTATCACGACTGCGAATGGTCAGAAGAATATTTCTAACAAACGATGGACATTGTCCGTCACAAACCTGGGTGGTTATTCCGGTCTCCCACCTGGGACTCGTCAGTGAGGTGAGTTTCAATGTCAGGAATTCATAAATCACGAGAAGTATACAAGTATACACCGACACGAAGCGGTAGAAAACTTGTACCCGTACGAGGATTATATGTATCGGGACTCCACACGGAGCCCCGATATATGGATCACTGGTTGGAAGTTGCTGGTTATACATCCAATGACGGTGACATTGTCGATTACACTGAAATCGCAGTTGATAAGTATATTCCAACACACACGGTTATTGGTATTGAGTCGGCTCCGATTGATGTCGTTGATTATACAACATCCGAAAGAAATGCGTTAATTTATACACACTCAGTCATCGGTGTTGAAAGTGACTCGGTCGACATAGTCGAATACACAACATCAAAACCAAGCGCATATATTCCGGCACATACAATACTGCACGTTGAGAGTGGCGGTGATCCAACAGTTATCGATTATTCCCAACTGCGAATTGATTCATCGATGGAGCATATCCTGACAATCAACGGATATACTTCATCTGAATGTATCATCGCAGATGTAACCTAATAAAGAAAGGGTGATAATGACATGAATGAAATTACACAACGCACCGGCTCGATCTTTGATGAGCATCCGCAGTTGCGAACATTCCGTGAAAATTTCATGAAACACCATCCGGATGTAAACTTTGATGCGAAGAATTTGTATGTGATTCAATCATTCAACCAAGATGGTGAACTGACTGATGAACATTACGGATTGAATCTGATCACCGATGGTGGTCTTACTGCGATGAATGCAAACACCAACAACACCAACGGAAAACTTGCACTTTTGGAAGGTGTTGAAGAAGCTTCGTCTGTGTTGGAATATGCTTTTCCAACATATACTGCAATAATCAATAACACGTCAACTGACACCGCTAATTCTGTGTATCCTATGGCGTATGATTCGACAACAGGGATTGTAACGCAACATGCATCCAAAACAAAATGGATATATGATTACAATATCGATGGTATCACAAGAGACATCGAAGTGAATTGTATCATATATTATTACACTGGCACAGGTGCCGGCGGCTTCAACAATACCCCGGTCGCAAAGGTCACAACGTATGATGTGAACGGTCTGCCAGCATCATTCACCAAACATCTGAATGAAAAGATGGTCATCACGCTTTATATTGTGAATTCTTTTCATGAGGATTTGATTGATGATGCTTATGACCAAGGTATCTACATTACAATGAATCCTGGTAGAATCGCGGGAATAGGCTCTGGATCAAATATATGGGCTAAACAGTGGATGTGTTGGAGTTCCCTTTACACCGCTTATGATGCGACGGACAACAGTGCATATACCAAAACATATACGTCATTGAGTAATTTGTCATATTATTCGGAATCAAAGTATATGCAACAGAACGGCGAGATGACTGATTCCAATTACTCAGGTTGGACACTCATGACAGATCCGAGATGTTTCTACAGTAGATCAATGCTCAGGTTTGGAAACTGGTATTCATCCGGATTCAGTGATGGAGGTGTAATACATATCACTGAAGAGATGAAACTTGCCACCCCGGAAGAGATCGTGTGCGATACTGTATATACGAATAACTCAGAAACAGGATCACTGTCAAACACATTCGGTTTATGTGCGTTCGCTGTCGAGTATTGCCAAGGAATGATCCCTGTCGCAGATTTTTCAATATCAGCAGTAAAGGGCTACAATTATACGACACATGCTTGGGATATCGATATCTCGTTCATTGATGAGCCTGATGCTTATTATGACAATCCATTTTGTCAGTCTAGACTGAATGTCGGTATAAGTGGAGCGACTCCACAGTGGGACAATTATGTGTACACAAACCCGCGTGCAAAAACAATCACTGGACGACCACCTGCCGTACCTGTAACTGCTCTTGCGCCCACTGCTTCAAAAGTGTATACAATGTATGCCACTGATAAATGGTGGGATGTAAGTTCATGGGAGCTGATTGCAAACAGAAATGCCATTCCGCAATCGCTCCAGAATAAGAAGTATTTCATCTCATCTGGTGGTGACAATGATACCCTGATACCAACATATGATCAGGCGGTTCATCGTTTGAACGTCGGTACGGAACATACCGTGCTGAATACACCGGCGGCACCATATTGGGTACAAGGATTCAGACCCATTATCAACAAAGATGATGGATGGATTCTTGTTCAGGATCATATCCTGTTCATGAACGGTAACGATGTTGCTGCATCGTATCGTCTTCATGGTCCTGAGATGGTTCCATGGATGTATTATAGTACAAGATGGGAATACGCATATCAGAATCTGTATGTGTATGATGGTACGGATTATGTGTTGAACACAAGTCCAACGTATAACTCCAGAACGACGTATTATATTGATGGACTCGACGAGTATACGATTCGGTATAATGTCGGAAATAAACTGCTCGTTGGCTCTCATGTTGGAACATACAACACCGGGTATCCAACGAAGCTTCGCTTGTATACAATCATTGATGCGTCTACTCCACCAACATACATTGACATCACGGTTGATACAAACACGACTAACCGCCAGTATTTCTCTATGTATTCTGGTTCTCAGAGTGGATACTATGTCATTCAGGATCAGCAGACACATTGTGCGAATATCATATCTCTTGCAGATGGTTCTGTTGTGAAGCTTGAGAATGTCATGTACTGCTTCGCCGTCGAGTATTCGAATTATTGTGTGTACATGGATTACAATTCAAGCCCAATCATGTTCCATGTATACGACATGACGACGAATACAATCAGGAGTGACATCATATTGCCGTCGGAATATGCAAACATTGTGTACATGTGTGGCTGGCGTGATTACGTGTACATCAAATCGACATCCGGTACGTCGTCTTATGTTAACATCATTAATGTTGAAGATGGTTCTATCAACCTGAGTAGCGTTGTAATTCCAAACGTGTTCCCATCATTGACATATAACTCCGGTAGTGCAGTTGCCAACGCATGGAGACTCAACATGCTTGTCGGTCAGATGTATACAGAAGAATGCATGATCATTTCACAACCGTGGCAAGGATCGAATTCTCCAATTGTAATCAAATATTCTGACCCTGAAACTACATTTGATTTGTTCAAAAACGGTTATCTGAATGAACGACCGATTGATGCATATTTCGAACGTAATAACTACAATGGAAAATCGGGTAGCCTTGTGTCATATATCGTACATGATGAGCAATCCATTTCCCAATCAAAGTTGTTGCTGGTGAATGCTTTGGGTACACAGGTTGGATACCAATCTGCAACGTCCAAGGAGTACTGGATATACGATTCGTCTGAATTCTATCCGTCCGTGTTGGATATTGGTCTTGCAATCGATTCTGGTTCTCCAACGAATCTGTGCCGTTTTCACGGCATGAAAACCACGGATGCAACTTATTCTCACGGCGCACTTGTGTACTGGAACAACGGCATCATCCGAATTGATAAGAATGGCGATGGGGTGTGGCGTCCGTTGCAATGGTTCATTGCTTCACAGGTAACTGGCACAACGAATACAATCCAGGCATACAATAACCCAAAGAAGATCGGACATAAATCAATCAATATCTTCAAAACCAATCGTGGTATCATTCAGCACACGCAAGCACCACGGTCAACTGGAGATATTCAGATGGTGTTCAAACACGATGATTGTTTCTATAACAATTATGGTCCATTGCCATCAGGTGCAAATTTTTACAAAGTGCTCAAGGGTGAAGTGATTGGACCATATGGTGAGATCATCTCTGTTCCAAACGGAACGACTATCCGTGTTGAGGTTGTACCTGCTGATGGGTTTGAGTTCTTGGTTGGTGCATTCAAATGGTATCTCCAAGATTTCACCCTTTCATACAACACCGATGGTGACATCAGCAATTCTAGCATTGCTTGGACTTCGAGCACTGCAACAGCTGACGACAAAGATCAGCAAAATGGTACCGCAATCACACTGACGCGTGATATTGCTGTGCTTGGTATCGGTATCGGTATAACCGTAAACACGCCACAAGTGCTGACTGCAACGATGATCAAGAGCATCAAAATCACAACGGATCCACATTTGTCGACATAATTCAGATATCTGACATATATATTATTACTATGAACGAGAAGAAACTGACGCGTTCCGGGATCAAAGGTTTGATGTCTAACGTACCTCCCGGGTGTCCAACTATGACGACGCGTAGATTGCATTGTGTTTCTGATCGTTCTATTCAAAATGCATGAATGAAATGCGAGTTTGAAATTCACAAATCATCGGACAGATGGTCATGCCGTACGGGCGTGGTGAAAGGATACTCGTATTTTCATTCATGTGTTTATTTTTTTTTTGATGAAATGATGTGGGGCGTAAGCCCCACATCAATCTCATTCTTATATGATATTCAATACAATGTTTGAATCAGAGAGAACGAACATTTCCGGTACATACCGTTCAAGTTCATTCTTCGGCATATCGTCCAATTCATCCCACCGTTGAACAATCGCCTGATAATCGGCATTCATATAATGTCCATTCAGAAGTTTCTTCTGGTTGGTGTACCAACCTTTGAACTTCAAGAATGCAACATTTGGATGTTCCTCAAGCTGTTGAATCAGCTGGGAGATGTAAATGTTGTTGTCCATCGAAATCATATCAACCGGAGTATGCACAGTTGTGATGCGGTTGAAGTATGACTTGATCATCTGACGAACTTCGTTCAGTGTGTTTGTCGACAATGCAGGGTTGTACAACTTCAAATCGAACTCAATCTGGACATCCAAATCCGGCCAGAATGCAGGCGGATCCAGAGTTTTGTCAACATCAGCAACATATGAGTGTGGGAGACCATAAGTTGCAATCAACTTGCAATCCAGATAGTTATTACCTTCCAAGCGTTTGAAGATAACTGGTTCAATTTCTTTATGCACTGTCGTGAATGCATTCACGAATGACTCGAACATATCAGAATTCATCATCCGAGCTTGCACAAATGGCATGAGCTGCACCTCAATCGCACTGTTGACAGATGTTTGAGAGAAGATCTCATCGATCTGTGCAGGATAAATCGATGTGTTGTTGTACACACGTTCCCAGTCGACATTTCCAATATACGGAGCTTCTGCAAGATCTTCCAATGTCAAACGCAATTCTGTCATGAATCCGGTAGACAATTCCGGAACTTCTGGATTTGTTCCGTATGTATGAATGATGTCATCCAACTGCGACTTCATATCACCCGCAGCGTTCTTGATGTCTTCAAACGAAAGTCCGGAGTCATCAATGGTACCGGTGATGATGTGATATGCATACTGTTTGATTGTATACAGGTTCTTCACAGTCGGATCATATTCACCGAGTTCAATCAGTTTGTCGTATGCTTCAATCTGAACTTCTGACGGCTGCTGATATTCACCGAAGTTTACAACACTCCGCATTTCCTTCAGCTCTTGTACAAGTGAGAATTGATCAATGTTCCACTTGTCTTGGAGACGATATCCCTTGAACGAATCATCGCCGTCGATTGGTGATTCCAACGTCGCATCTTCTGACTTGAACAGAATATTCATTGTCAGTTCAGGTGTTGTAGCATCGACTGTCACGATCTTCGAAGAGTTTGTCGAAACCCATGAGCCGCCGCCATATTCTGTAGAAGCAATTTTAATTCGGTTATCAACATCAACCATTTTGTTCAACGGATACATCTGCGTATCGAAACGGATACTGCCATCAGATTCAATCTGAACTGGCTGCATTTCAACACGTCCGGTTGTAATTCCGTCAACCTTTGCTTCCAACACGACACGCATGTTGTTTTTCACAAGCTGCAGTTGATCAGATACCATATAGAACAACGGAATGTTTGTGTTGCTCATGACGGCAGACAGTGGCATTTTATAATATGCGACTGCACTTTCTGATGCGGTCGGTTTCATATCGGCATACAAGATGATGCTCTTGCCATTTACCTCATTCAAATCGAATCGACAGGTACCATTGCCCAAATCAATTGGTGTATACGGCGTATAAATATTCGCAGCATTGCTGATTTGATATTGAACCGTGATACCATTGCTGTATTTGAGTTGGAAGTAAATTGTCGGTGCATACGACTGTCCGATACGGTACAGCTTGGTTTCGCCATATTTTGTCAGACTGGTTTCAAACACATCATTCGAAACTGTCATAGACTCGAGCGTACCATCTTCTTGACCATCTTTCAACCGCAATTCATAATAATTCTGCGACGGATATCGCTGGAACGAAATCGGATCCGTATCTTCAATTGCCGGATAGATATGGAGTTCCGTATCACCGGTGACCTTGACTTCTTCACACGGTCCATTTTCTCCCCACAATTCATTGCTGCCCTTGACGCCAGCAAAGCTATCACTGACTGCGATTGGATATTCTTTTTTCTCCGGTCCAGAATAATCTTCAATTCTCAAACCAGACAATGCCCACGTACCATCATTGTTACGGGATTTTTCTGTTACGCACAGATATGTCGTGTTCGGATTGAATACAGTATATTGCTTCTTCGGATCCTGAACAAGAATCGGAATCATCGCAGCATACATGTCGACCGGTTTCACGAAATAGTTCCACATGATATCCGGGAATGACGGTACTGCAGCATTCCGTCTGAAATGCTTTACGAATTCGGAACCGACATACGATGGTGCCTGATTCGGAATAATAACCGATTCAATGTTGTAGTAATCCTTTTGATATGTGCGGACAATGTGAACGAACGACGGGGTTCCATGATAAATGATACTCTTATCCTCAGCACTCAGTGATGTATCCTGATATGCAAATGGGGTATTAACAATCGAAGCTGTTGCTGTCGTATTCACCCATGGGTTGAAGTATCCAATGGCAAATGGTGATTTCTGAATACGAATACCGAATGGATTTGCAAACAGGAAATCTTCATCAAAGTTTGCCGTGGTAGAAGCTGTTTCCACCTGTTCATTTGTTGTAACGACAAGCGGTTTCACAGTATACCGATTGGATTCTTTGTTTGCGTAAACCCATGCCCACCCTGGCGGAATAATGATTTCATTTCCATTCGGAGAAATGATTCCATCGTTGCTTCCATACAGAACACGATATGGGATTCTTCCATGTAATGTGTTCGTTCTGTAAACATCGCCGTTGGGATCTGTCAATGCAATGAATCCGCTCCAAATTCTGCCCCATGGATCATCTCTCCGTTTGAAGAAGAACGGATACAGAATCTGTTTGAACAGAAACGTCTTGAACCATTCATAGATGTCATGGTCGGATGAAATAACATTTGCAGTGTTATACGCTTCAATCGTCTCTCTGCGAGTCGTTTCATTCGTTCCAATGTTTGTACCTGAATGGCTTCCGGATGTTACAAACGCGGACTTCGTGACATTTCCGTTGTTGGTGTACTTGTTCGTCGATGTGATGATCGATACAGACTCTTCTGTCGTAAAAGATGAGAAGTTCGCAGCCTTTCCATGACATGTGTACACCGTGAACACGAATGACGAGTTTAGTTCCGGAACAAAGAAACGGTTTCCGTTCATTTGGAATTTGAAACGAATCGTTTGTGGAGAGTCCATGATGTAGTGCACATACGGAAGCTGATCACTAACATCCGAGTGAATTGGCAGAATGTGATCTTTGTCAAGATACTGCTCATTGCCAGATGCATCGACATACTTCACATCAAATCCAGCAATATGATTCTGACATGTGATGACAAAATCATCATTCGGGATTCCATTCGTCATGTTGTTGACGGACGTGTGTGTCTGCCGCTCGAACTCGGACATCTGAACGAAGATGTGCAACCAATCCGAAGATGTCCGATACAGAATGTATGGCTTCTTGTTGATTGCGATCGAATTCTGCTCGTCCATATTCGTATACTGAATATTCCACGTCGGATTCTCAGTATTCGTAAATTGGATCAACACGTCATAATCCAACGAATAAATCGATCCATTCGCGAGATTAATCTTCGTATTTTTATCCAATACGAATTCCATCAAATTTCTATGCTGCGGATTCTCTTTGGCATTCTTAAACAAATCCGACAGTTTCAATTCGATCATGAAATTGCAAACTGATGGAATTGCGAATGAATAGCCGATGTTGAAGATCGCCGCATTCGCATATATGGAATCGGACAGCACTGCTTTTGTGATAAATGACTCATTCAGATAGAATGCCGATGTAAATGCCATGTTCTCGAGTGCCTGTGACATGTACTCAGATGCAACCGAGAAGAAACCACTGTTCAAAACGTTCAGCGGAATGTCATGGAATACGCGCGGCATCAGAACTTCCTGAATGTATTGCTTTGTCTTCGAATCATCGGAATAATTCTGCAAAACAACATTGGGATCTTGTGTCGCCATGTTCTTTACCTCCTATATGGGATTATTTGGTAAAAACCCAAATGTAATGTTTGACGCCTAATAAATAGGTGTTCACATTACTTCAACGTTTTCGAAACGTTGTATACTATTTATATACGAAAGGAGCTGCTTTCTCAATGAGCATGGATAATGTACAATTGAAACAGGAAGATGCGTTTGGTGATCATGTGGTATTGTCTGATATCAATCCTGTATCAAATACAAAATCTATCGACAATGATGATACCGGTGAGAAGCTGAATGAAACTCTTTCTAGACTCTGGGAAGCGATCAATAACAAGCTGTCTCGATATGTAAATTCTGTGAATGGGCGTACAGGCGTTGTTGTGTTGAATTCCGATGACGTCGGTTTGGGAAATGTCGACAATGTATCATTCGCAGTCATCAAGTCGTGGGTTATCAATGAGATCGAAAATGCATTCAAGAACAAACAGCTGCATATGTATGACACATATACGGATGCATTTAATGCGGCAGCAACGAATGACAGAACACTTGCATGGGCACCATTCTATTGTGATATGTACGGCGAGAGTGATCGTCGTTCTGTCATCGGTGTGTTTACGTGGAATGATTCATCCTCAACTCTCGACCTGACCTATCGTATGATCAATACGATTGGTTATGCTGATGAATCAATCCTGTATCGTACCTCGTCATCTGATTATCCGACCGAAAATGATGGTCTGAACCGCGACATTCCCGTCGGTGGAATCGGTGTTAACATCTATCAAGAGGAACGCCCGGAAGACCAGGTACTGTTCCTTGAACGCGGCGGATCCAAAGCCGTATCTGGTCTCAGAATCGACAATGAGAAAATCGGCTCTCGTGTCTATTATGAAGACACGCCATATGGAGAGTTTAATCCAGAGACTGGTTTGCCGAGTGTAGAACCAGGCGGCTATATGCTGTGGCGCTACAAGCAGGGTACTGGTCAGGGAGCCGACTACAAGGGATACAAAGTCCGAATTTTCATTGACGGACACGAAATTACACCGAAATTCACAACAGTATCTTCAACAAATCCTGAACCGGAAGAATATACCAGAGAATTCTACATCGATAATCGTTGGGTCAATTATGCTTCTATGAGAAACAACGATATCGTCGTAATGAGATTCTCAAACTTCATTCGGGATAATGACACAACGTCTGCCGGCGTTTGCTTGGATCTGAGCAGATGCCAGCCGGCAGTTGGCCGAATCGTTAAGAGTTCCAATCCGGAATTCGATTACGACATCTATTTCCAGACTCTGAATCCGAACACGAACGGCTATGGTCTGATGACAATGGAAACGCATCAGAATCGTGATGTTAAGAGTACACAACTCGGTGTCAACATGTTGACATCTCGTGCCACACCTGATGGACGTATTGGTCATGGTGCATATAGATATGCGAATGGATATTCGATCAATATGTCTGGAATCATGACATATGCCGGTGAGGAATCTGTTAAGAATACTCTGGAACATCGTAACCCGAATATACTTCGTGGTATTCACACGCCATGGAGTGCAGGAATTTCATCGGGTATATCTGTATATAACCTCCCGGAAGATCCTTCAAACAAGGGAAGTATGCACATTTCAACGGATGGTACGTTGTGTACATATCCATATTATCAGGCACTTGCAACGCGTCTTCGTGCTGGTGTTGCACCTGAATGGATCTCCGGAAAGTTCTATCAGAAAAACGGAGATTCATATGAAGTATTGACGTCAGAACCTGCCGGATGGAATTATCTATTCTTCATGTACTACGTCAAAGATGAGAATGATGCATACGTTTCTGTCTCGGGTATTAAACAGGCATACAGTGCGATCAACTTCAGAACTTATGAAGGAGACCCAACAAAACAATTGTGTGTCGGATCATTGATGGCAAGCAATGCTGTCTTTGATAATCAGGGTTATTCGTTGTCAAATGACTACAACAGCATTTATTATCCAAAAGACAGCACGGTTGAAAACCCGGCAGGCTTGGATCAATCAGATTTCATCGGTGGAACACAAGCATCCATCGGAATTAATCTTTACAAAGTTTCATCGTCATTGTATGATCATGATCCGAATGCGACCGTTGATTCAGTTGATATGTTTGAACATATCAAAGAAAAATTCGGTTACCAATTTTTCAATTTGTCTGGTATGCGCATGAACTTTGCCGATTGGCCATATGATGACGGAAATCTTCCTATTATTGATTCTGGCACGACACATCAGTTTGATCCGAAGATGCTGTACATGATGGGTCTTCATGATTATAAGGATGCATACGGCAATGATCGCAAGTCATATATCGTTCCTGGAAGTTTCTCTGACGGTATTTCTATCAATGTCGGACGTTTTCTTGAGATTACTCCGAAGAAGACATATCGTGCAGAAAAATATTGGGAAGGCGGTAAAGTTCAAGTCCGTGTAGGTCCTGGAATGACTGAAGAAGTTGTTCAATACGATGTCACCGATGTTGTCAAGAACGGCAAATCTGCCATGACTGCTGATATGCCGTTCACATATGACGAGCTCGTCGAACGTTGGTTCACGACAGGCGAAGAGTTCGTTTTGTGGATCAATGAGTACACACAACATCTGGGAACAGTCATCCACAATCAACTCGATTCAACTGGTGAAGAACCCGAAGATTGGGAAGATGAATGGTATCGGTATGAGTACAACGTCGGTACTGAGGAAGATCCCGAGTACGTATTCCTTCCGAATATACCAGGTCAGGATATTGGATTCAATGTAATGTCCCCAACATACATGGGTCCATATTATGAACCAAACAGAACTGGTGTACTCGGTGGATGCATGACATTCGCAGAGCTTCGCAATAACATCTTCAATTCCAGCAGATTCTCAAGTGCAAAACTGATTTGGAATCGCCCGACAAACAGATTGACACCAAAGCTTGATCCTGAGACTTTGGCAATCAATCAGAGTGGTCAAATTACAGTCATTGGTGGTGCAAATGATGCACTGACAACAAATATTCGTATTATCGATCCCGATGGATTCTATGCGGATACATATCATGATGACGACCGTGATGACACGCAACCTCCACATACTGAACATATTCTGCTTGGAGATGGTCTCGCACTTGTTGGTGGTGATGTGCGAGCAACGCCTGATCTCAGAATTGAAACTGCTGAAAAACGTATCAACAGGAAAGTTCGTTCAATATGGGATGCGTTGTCGACGTTTGAATATTCAGACTTCATCGCAGGCAACCCGTATAACTATTTCGATATCACGGTTCCGAACGCTATCACACTTGCATGGCTGATAGAACACAAGACGGAACTTGGAAATCAGATAGATACGAAGTCTGCATCACAAGCATATCTTCTGCTCAGGTCATTGAATTCCCATGCGACGCAATTCAGAGATAAGTGCAATGATGCCGAGCATACTCTCACATTTAGCGATGAAACATATAACATCGCGCCGGAGTCATTTAAGGTGAGCGAGGTGCGGCTATATATGGCACAATCATTGACAAATGTGATTAAACGTGCGACAGACATCATCAATGCAGTTCCACAATATGTCCCCGATGCAAGCAATGCACTTAAGCTCTATCAGTATATCGCAGATCATTATTCACTCGGACAAGTATCGGGAGCAGATCAATTAATTTCTCATATCCCAGAAATAACCGTATTCAACAATCACACTGCGGCTGAATCAAACGATTTATTGCCACTCGACTGGCTGTTCGGCTTCTTTGCGCGAACAATTCTGAACAGCAGAGGATGGGAGAAAATCATCACAGGTACATTCGATTACGATCCGTTGGAATATTATCCTGCTGGATGGACACCGTCTGGATTTGGTGATTACTTCTGGAAAGATTCCGAGAATGTGTATCATCAGATTGAGAACGGAACATTCGAGTCGAGATATGCTGAAGGTGTGTACTACACGCGTGATGCTGGTACCGGAACATTCTCTCTGATTACAACATTCAATCAGAGTGATGTTGTGTCTTCGTACTATATCCAGAATCGATACGTGAAACAAGATGGCACGAACGTTACCCAGCCAGCTGACTGGAGTTATGCATGGGCAAAATACTACTATACCGATGATGCTACTGACCCGAAGCTGTTTAAGCATGTCACCGGAAGTACTGCTCCAGAATGGGTCGCGAACACATATTACACTGAAAAATCTGATGGTGATGTCGTCGGATATGAGAAAGTGTATACAACATGTGCGTTCTCGCAAACTGAACGCGGAACACTTCCGCCAGAAGGTTCTGCAGATCCAGGCAACTTCATTCCATGCGCACCGATCTGGTCTGAACTCACTGTGTACGACAGTGATTCGTCTGAAACGCCACAAGAGTCCCAACCTGCAGACTGGTATACAAACTATGCCAACTACTTCACTCGTACTGGAGAAGTCGGCAGCTACGTGTATACTAATGTCGAGGCCGCGAAGTATTACTTCAAGACTTGCCGTGGCACATACTATTCAAGAACACTTACACCGTCTAATACATGAATCGAGGTGGTCTTATGATTACGCTCGGAATTACGCTCGGTTATGATCTGCAAATCAAAGATCACATGATTTGTGTCAAACGTTCTGAGGAGAATGCAGAAAACAATGCTTTCGAACTTCATGAGAATGGTATTTTCATGGATGACAGAATCGTTTCCAACGGAACTGGGTTTGCAGATCAAGCCGCGGATATCATACGGATCGGATATTACGGTCCGTATGATACTCCTAATTCCGGATATACTGCAGCTGCAACGGGACGAGTCTCGGCAAACTGCATTGTCCATCGCATTTTCACTGCGAAAGATTCGACCGGTATTGTCCTCGAGAATTTCCGTCCCGTAGACAGTATCATCCCTGGGGATATGTTGCGTATCCCCAAGGGTGACGGTCGATACGAATATCGACTCATCATCAGCACAACATCGACGGATGACCGAGGTATTCGAAACCCGCAACAAACATACGGAATGAACAATTCCATTGCAGAAAATGGAACAGTTGTTCTCGGAACTTGGTAAGGAGGATTAAAATGATTATCGTTCGATTTAATTTCTCCGAACAATGTTATGATTACGGGATCAATTCTGTTCGGATTTCACCAGATGAACACAACAACTTCTATCTGGATCCAGTTTCGAATTCGATCAAACTCCATACGATACCAGTCGCTGTGAATAATGAAAACACACCAGGCAACGGTATTGATGGTCAGGTTGATCAACCGATTCCGATCATCCGGATGAACAACTCCGTGAGTAGAAAAGTTGCTGGTGATCCCACAGCATCCAATGAAGGTGTTATTCTCCCAGATCTGCTGAATGCATACTTCGATAGTCTGGGGGTGTAATGAATGGATGTCATATTTAAGAAACCAGAAGGTGGATTTGAATTCAATGAAGACAATGCGTTGACATTAAAATTCGATCCATCCGTGAGAGTACAGAAGCTCGAATCTGGTATCTATATTCCGAAAGACGGCTTTGGCCAAGGGCTCGATGGAACGGTCGACAACTGGACAATTGTTCCGCTCATCAATAAAGAAAACAATTCGTATCAAACAAATACGAATGGTCGAAATTTGATTGGCGTTAATCTGGATCATGTTGTGTGTATCTATTCAATGTCCAGAAAGAAAGTCACCCAGCGGACAATAAACGGTTATCGATGCAGCAATGAAACGAAGACCGTGCAAGATGTCATGGATGAATTCAATTGTGCAATGGATATCGGAGTTCCACCCGGCCTCCCGTTTACATCGTACAAAATGACACCCGGTGATTTGTTCCAATTCAGAGAGGAAGAAAAACCGTGGTTTGCAAAGAACGATGTGAACGGAAATACATGGCCGTGTATGATGGATGACATGAACCGCTATGAAACTCAGGTCACGTTGGCGTTGTTTTATGTCACAGAAGTCGAATACAATCTTCCATCCAACAGCTTCTACATGACAAAGTTGTCATTGAAATGCGTTTGGAAAGAAACAAACGATAGTAAGTTCGCAGCGTATGATATCGGACAAACGTATACTGCGATTAAATCTATATGAAAGGAATGATATCATGGAACAGAAAGAATTTCTAATGGCCGATTCAATAGGCTTTCATGATAACGCTTCACAGAGTGACAATCACCACTATCTCAGAGGTGTGATTGATATCTCGAAGAGGAATAAGATCACTGGTGAAGTGAAACACGTTCATCGTGGTACCAACATTATCTCGATCTCCGGTATGCAGTGGATTCTGATGAAAATGTTCGGACTGTATCTGGATGCTCCGCATGCAGTTTCGTACGAAACACTTGACAAAGATACCAACCTCGTGATTCCGGAGCTGAATCAGTCTACCACGATGGGAATCGGCGTTGTGCCTGACCAGTATTCTGAGATGAAGGATCCGATTGCACGTGACCACATTGTGCAGGGATTCATGGTCGGCAACGGTGGTGCCGGGGAAGATCAGATGACTACGAAGAATACGAACTATGCGTTCATCAATCTTCGTAATCCGATTCCATTCCAACAAACACAGAACTCTTTGCCGAATGAGATTGCTGGAAAATACCTCGGCATCTACAACCGTGTCGGCGGATCTTCATATTCCAAATCGTATTTCATTAAGCGGTTTGATGAAACCCCACACATCTTCCATTCATGGTGGAAGGATGGGCAGAAGTGGGATTATGTTGACCCGGTTTCTCAGGATGATCTCGGTCCTGATGCAACCAATATCCCGAAAACAGATCGTATCGAAACATACGTCGAGTGCAAACTCTCGTTGAGTGAAGACGATTGTATGGCATATTTCCAGCATGATGGATACTCTGAAAATGAGACGCCTGCAATCAATGAACTTGGCCTTGTGGCATTCGATACAACTGTCGATGGAGATCGCTCCATCCTGGAGAATCTCTATGTGACACACATCAAAACAATCATCGACATCGCTTTCGACAATAAGCGTCGTGAAGCAGATCCCGCAGTCGTTGATTATATGAAATCACTCGCATCCGAGGCTGTTGCCGTTCTCGATGAGTATGCTGTTCAGAAATACGACATTGAAACAACACAGCCACAGCTGTATGCACTGTATCAGACTCTTGCAACGGTCTCTACAGCTGAAGAAATCGATTTTACCGTGGTACAGGAAGCACTTCAGAGTGTGGACAATATCCATGTCGAAGCTTTCTATAACCAGTATGGTGATTACCGCAGTGAAACCGATGAGTATTATACCTGCTTGAATGATGAGGCATTCGACCGCGCTGAATCAAATGAAGCACAGCGAATTAAATTGGTTACGTATTACACGTTCAAACCGATCGCAATCGAAGAGAACTGGGAAACGCTGATCAATTATCGCATTTATGCAAATTAACATGAAAGGATGTGTTGATACATGCCAACAATCGGTGATGATAATATTTCAAAGCTGATAAATGAAGCGAATGGTCGTACCCGCTCTTTTGTTGCAGAATGCATCAACGCATACAAATCAATTCGATGGAAGACGGTATCGTTCATCATCCCGACGGAACCGATACCGTCCCATCGTCCAAGATTATCTGGATATCGAGTATATGTGCCCGGAGCTGCAAAGAACCAGGCATTCTTCAATAAACATGTTTTACCGACACTGAATGGATTATTCATTACAACACCCTGCAAAATCAAATCTGATATCTTTGTGAAAACGCCGAAATCGTTTTCTATGGGTCAGAAGATTCTTGCAGAAATGAGAATCCTTCGTCCATGGGGTAATGTTGGTGACGTGGATAACTATGAAAAGAGTATCTACGACCAAATGCAACCGAACGAGAAGCGTGGACACGTCGGTATTATGTCAAACGATAGTTTGATCATTGAGGCACACACGAACAAATATTACTCGATTACACCTCGTACTGAAATCACGATTTCTTTCATGGGGAAGATACCAGAGAAATTGAAGAAAGTCCTTCGCATGCGGGAATAATACAATAAGGAGTGATTTCACATGGCAAAAGCAAAAAGCGATCCAGCATCTACCCCAGTAGATGCTGCCAAGATTGCACAAGGTGTTGCGGACCTTGAATCGGAACGGAAGAAAGACTGGGCAAAATATTCAGACGAGATTCGTCCATTCCAAAAAGCTGTCAAGGACTTCGAAGGAAGTCTCGACGAAGTAAAAGGCAGCGTTGGCTCACTCGGTGGTGAAGTCGGTTCGCTCATTGCGAATACGAAACTGAAGACCAGTGCAACAGCCGGACAGTATCCGACTGCGTCTATTGTTAGACGCGCATCTCGGAATGTTGTTGAGTTCCCGGTTTTTGTTTCTTCTTCTGTCCCTGTTGATTATGCAACTGCAACGAATGCTCTGCTGGAACAGCTGTATGCCTCGTTCTTGCAGATGGCAATCTCTCAAAATCCCGTTATTTCTGAGGCAGACGCCAACAGCGGCGACATCTTCAGAAGCATGGGTGTAAAGAGTGACGTTTCCAAGTATCTGGAATACGTCAGTGATGATATGTTCTATGCACACGATGCATGCCACAATGTTATCACAACTGATGAAGCTGTCGTGGAATTCAACATGCTGTCGATTGACAATCGTATTGCAAAGATGATCAATGAAGCAGTTGATCATCAACCTTTGTCTGAATTCGACCATTTCTTCCAGGAAGCGAAAAAGACTCCAACTGAAGCAGAAGTCATCGAAAGAAGGCTCAAAGACTTGGCTGAAAAAGAGGCCGAGCTTGCAAACATGGAGAAGCGGGACCTTCTCACTCCTGATCAGATGGACACGCTCGAACATGTCCGCAAAGATATGTCTCAACTCAGAAAAGATCTGAACTCAATCAACAATGAAAAGCGTGCAGCTGCGGCGGCGGAACGTGAAAAGAACAAACACGAAGAAGACGAAAAGGATCGGGAAACCAAGCGGAAACGTTCCGAACAGGAAGAGATCAGAGAACGTTTCAAGGCAGCTGATGAAGCCGGTCGTAAGAACGATCTTGGTGAGGGTTACTGGTATCCGGATCCGGATGGAGAGCCGAAGAAGATGCCGGAAACTCGCCGTGACCGTGACGAGAAGCGTGCTGAAGAAAAGCTCAAGTATGAGAAGATTACAGCTACACACGCGAAAGCTCCGCAATTCATGGATGAAACCAAGATCAACAAGCTCAACAGCATGAAGCCGTTGATGATGACTGTCGGTCTTCGTATCATGTCTGGCGGCAAAGTATCTGATGTCATCGACTATGTCGTCGGTGTTAAGACACATTGCCGTGTAATCGATGCAGAAGTTCTTCCGGACTTCGCAGAGTATCCGTCCAAGACGATGAACTTCGTTTCCAGAAAAGCGCGTTGGCGTGCTGGTGAGTTGAAGTTCCTGGATTACCTGTTCGCCAGAAAGGAAAAGAAACAGGCGGCATATGATTCCCGTGATCCGAAGCGTAAGTGGTATCATCGTCTGTATACACTTGCGCATTCCAAGGGAAGTGCAAAAGCTGCAAAGCGTCTCACCGGTTCTTCTTCTACAGCCGGTCTGATTCCTAATGTCACGATGATTCTCTCCAAGTCTGACGTTGATATGATCGAAGCGACGAATGGCATCGATCTGCTGAATGGCTCCACTGCAAAGAGGATCTGCAATGAGCTCTTCTTGATTGCAATGGTCGTTATCGATACCGATTCACAATCAGTGAAGCTGTTGCTTCCGGATACCATGAATGACTATGAGGTTCATTCGATGGCATCTATCAACAAACAACTCGCAACACTGGATTCTTCGAGTGATGTATCGCGTGAAGTCTCCAAGATGATGCGTGGAAGATAATCAGAAAGGAGAGAAACACAATGGCTATTCTGGGCAAGGACAAGGGAAGCCAGAAGAAACTGGATTCCGCAATGCTCGCGATCAATTCCATGCTCAATGAAATCTATTCGAACAAGTCTTCGGATGAGTATAAGATGAAGGGTGACATTACAAAGTCACCCTCATACTCTAAGATTGAAGAGATGGTTGTTGATCTGAAAACTCTGAAAGGGTACAGCCAGGTCGATGCTGCTGACATCGGGAAGATGTTCAATACACTGCATCGCCCAATCTTCAAAACCATGGTGAAGGAATATATCATGGAACATAACGACAGAAACACTGTATTCACTGCTTTGTTTACTGTCGGCTATCGTCTGCTTGTCGGTGAACTGACTCGCGTGTTTGCATCCACCACCGCAACGGACAAGGGTGTCGTGTACAAACCTGACAAAGTTTCTCGCAAGTCCGATGCAACCGCTATGATCAAGCTGTATAATGATCAGCTCGAAGCAAAAATCGACAAATACATCAAGGATGCGAAGGCCTATCCACAAGAGGCTCCTGTCAATGAGTCTATGTTGATTATGGCTGTTGACGCGATGTATCAGGAAGAGTACATCCAGGAGATGACCAGTCGTCAGAAAGAAGTCATCAAAGGTACTGTTCTTGGTACGATTCTGCTTCCGGTATCCGTTGGTCTCATGTTTTCTGCCGGCGGCATACCTTTCACCCTCTTGCATCTCATTATGACAGCTGGTCTTGGAGCAGTGGCTGGCGGAAGAGGTCAAAAGCAAAAACACAAGAACATTGATAAACGCGATGTTGAAATTGTTGACGATATCAAGAATATCGTCGAGTTTCTCAGACAGCGCGCTTCGTCAGATGTCGAATCGGACATGAAGGAATTCAAGAAACATGTCAAGAATCTCCGTCAGAATTGTTCAGATTCCAAACTCGTTGTTGAGAAAGAGAAACGGCATTTCTATGCGGATATGAATGAAGCATGTAATGCCGTTCTTAAAGATCTGAAAAAGGACGCTTCGAATGAGGAAGTTATGTCGAACTTCCTTGAGAAGATGGTGGCCCTTTACGAAGCCATTACCGGAGAAAAGTTTGGTGGTGACTACGCCAACAAAACTGTTCAAGAGTCTGCTGTCGAAGGTGAATTCATTCAGGAGTTCACTCTGATCGAACTGATTCTCACTTGTGCGGCAATCGGCGTTGGCTCCTCAATTGTCAGCGGAGCAATTCGCAGACATAAGGACAAGAAAGCGGTCAAAAACCAGGAGCATGAGAAAGAGATGTATGAACGTCTCAAGAATGTCACAAAACTGATCGAATCAACCAAAGACTTTGCGGTCATGAAGCCTGACTGGAGTTATGATGAACCGGATGATGACGGTATGTCAGACACGTTCCATGACTGGTTCGAAGACCAGAATGACTTCAAATACCATTGCGACCGCATCGTTGATGAGCTCGGAAAACTCGGTGAAGTTCTGACCTTCTGCAAAGAGAAGAAGACTGCTCTGTATCTTATTCTCCCGCAAGAAACCAAGGACTATACCGAATTCATCTGGGAAATGATCGATCCGTTTACTCTGATGAGCATCGACTATGACAAGCAGAAGTTCTATACTGCCGAAGACATCGAACCTGTTAAGAAGGCTTGTGAGGAATTCGAGACCAAGACCCGTGAATTCATGGAAAAGGTCAAGGGAGCCTTCCAGGATATCGTCAAAGAAGCTGCCGAAAACCTGGCAGACGATGATGATGATGCTGAGCCTATCACTGAAGAAGACAACGATGTCACAAACGATGTTGACGTTGATGCAAGCGGTGATAATGACACCGTTCAGGAAGGTGTGCTCGGTACAATCGCATCCGGAATGTCTGAGGGAACCAAAACTCTTACCTCAATTGCAGGAAGCCTCACGATCATCGCCGCATCTGTCGGTATTATCGCAGGTCTGTTCAAAGGTATCAACAGCTTCTTCAAGGGCATCAACCCTGTGGCAGATGTCAACGCGTTGTTCATGAACTCTTATGAGAGCAAGATCGACAAACTCGCATCTGTTTCCAAACTCTATGACGAAACCAAGAAGGCATACGAGGAATACATGAAAATTCCGGCAGCTCAGCGTAACAAGAAAGTCGAGAGCAAATATGTCAAGAACATGGAGAAGTACAACATCAGTATGCAGAACCTCGCGGCACAAATTGAACACTACAATCAGCGTGCTAAGAAAGAATCTGCAGATGTTGTGAACAACATCGAGACCAGACTCCCGAACGGAGATGTGAAACCTGCGGAAAAGAAGGTTCCCGCTCCGAATGTGGAGAGTAAGCCCGATGCTCCACAGCAGGATGATGACTTCCAGTTCTAAGAAAGAAGAGAGCGGGGCTTCGGCCCCGCTCTTTTTTATTCTTTTTATTTACAGATATTTATATGGTTGATCTGGAAAGGATGTGATTGTTTTGAAACTGAAATTCGTTGTAAACGACATCGCATCTCTACTCGTTGATTTCTATATAAAGATGACAGGTCACAATCAGTCAGCATCAAAACGATCAATCATGAATTTGCATATGAAACAGGCAATCACGTCTACATATGAATATGCATATGAGGATCTCGATGAAGTTTGGCAGATTGACGTATACAATCTAAATACCTATACTTATGAATTAAACCATGACGTTGAATATGACCCGCAGCAAATGCGTGATGTTGTGGAACAGATTCAGTGTCGGTTAGATAGCATATTGGATCATATATTACAAACTGATGGAATCCCAGATTACGACAGACCTTTCATCGGGATCTGCTGTGTTCCATTTGATGGCATAAGCATCACAATACGCGATATCATCAGCTTGCTAGATATTGATTGTATGTGATTGCGATACTATAATAGAAAGAAGTGAGTAGAAATGAAACGACCAATCGTTATTAAGGATTACAAAGGAAAGGAAATCGCACAGCAGTTGTGCGCAACGGAAACTGATATATTGACATATATCGCAAAAGGCTTTACCGTGATCGATAGACGGAGCGGTGAAATTATTCAGGAATCTGATGTGACTGATACTGTTGGCATCGCTGATGGCGATATGATCATGGGCTAAAAAATATTTTTATTTTGAACACATATATCATTCACGTGTATAATCAGGGAGATATTGTGCGGTATCGCCCAGATTGTATATATCAAAAATTTAAAGGAGGAAATCCAAATGGCAACCAACAAAGTGGCCAGCACACCCGCATGGGTAGCATATGGCAACGCCAAGCTTCAGGCAGCGGCGAAAGCAGACTTCAAGAAGAATATCGGAAAGCTCGGATATCCGACTAAGGAAGAGGTCGCAGGCGGTATCGTTGATAACGCTACCCTGGACATCTCCAACACACTGGCAGCAATTCCGGAGTCCATCTCTGGTTACATGCACGATGAGAAGCGTGCATTTGCTCTGCCGGCACCGGATAAGAAGACTGCACCTGCAACGATCAAGGTCGCAGCAATTCCGAAGAAGACCAAGACCGGTGTGTCTACTCTCGGCCAGAACAAGGGTCAGACCTACACCACCACCGTCGAGGCTCATGAGGAGCCGAAGATCAAGGCAAACCGCAGCACCTTCAAATCTACGAAGTAAGATTAGGGTCCTTGCTTCGTAAGACAAAGATCTGACAATTTGGTATGGGGGCTTCGGCCCCCATATCATCTCACAATTTTATTCTGGAGGATTTAATATGAACGAACACAATTGCAAACCAACAGTTGACTTTCCGCTCAGATTTGATCTGCTTGTGAACCAGCACGTGTCTGTTCGAGAAGTGATCGAATATTTTGCTTCGATGGCTTCCAAGTATCAGGTCAATATCACTGTGCGTGATACATCTCTTTTGGCAAAAGAACAGAAGATCGGTCCGTATACACTTCGCAATGATGTGACGAATCACGACATCAGCAAACTCATCGATGAAATGGCGCATAATGCAGAGAAGAATAACATCCCATGGCCGCCATTGAACAATTTTTATGCATACGGAAATGAAAACGTATGCAAAGGAGATTGCGGACAATGCAATGTCCCTGCATCCGAATGCGACGGTGGCAGCGATGAAGCATCCGATGATACGGAAGAGTCACCAAAAACATATAACCGCGATTCGGTACCATCCAAATGTGGCAAATGTATGTGCAGAACATGTGAGCTTGCGCGCAAATCATATGAAAACTGCCAGGCTCGTGGATATACATGTGATGTATGCAGAAACACAACTGCTGTACCTGTTGGTACAGATGGTAACACATGCACATTCTACAAAAACTATTTTCCTGTCATGAAGGAATTCCAAAAAGCAATTGACGATGCTCTGAAGAAGTGTCATGACAGCATGAAGGATGACCCGCGAAGTGTGGGAGCAGTAGTATCGGCTGGTGGAACTGAAGGCAAACTGCTTGTAACATTAATGGTCAGCGGACGTGCACAGTTCGCACTTGAGTTGTTGTACCGTCATCGACTCGGCAAATGGGAGTATGTCATCCCTCGCAGCAAGAAGATCCACAACGTGTTTAATGTCGACACGTCATTGGCAGAGCTTGTCAATGACTTGATCAGATTTGGCGAGTCTGTTACTAAGGTCCCATATGATACGTTCCTGTCCGAATGCAAATACAAAGGTATCGACAATTGAAGGAGGAAATACCCATGATGAAAGAAGCTTATAAGATCTTATTCCATATCGTTGACAATGTATCCCTGGTCCATGACATGTTCAATGGATATGCGGCTCGTCTCGTAAAGATGATTAAAAACATCGATCACGAACCGTTCTGCAGCAGAGATCTCCCGAGAATCGACATGACTGATATTCGTGTCAAGTTCGCGGAAAGCGATATCGGCCGGCTTGAAGAATCTGATCGGTTCATCGGAGATAGTTCGACTGTCACAATTTCAATCAAAGTTGATGGCACATGGTACAAGTATTACATGTTTGATCTCCGCACGTTCTGTCCGTATGAGAATGATATTCGGTGCGAAATGACTGTCAGCTATAACAGTAAAATCTATGAGCAGGTTTCTGCAAGATGTGGAGACAGCTCGACATCATTCCCCGACATTTGTCTGTTCACATCGTTCATGAGAACAAATATCGAGAAATATTTCTATGCGACTTATACGATCGCGTATGATAGCCGTATGGATTCATTGGCTCGATTCAGAATGGAATCATTCGAGTACCTCGACAGAAAGATCTTCAAAGATTATAAAGAGAATTCTGAAGAATTGAGATATTTCGGTTATGAAAAGCTCCCATCTGAAATCACAAGGGATCCCAACGGCATTATCATGTTCGAAGATATCCGGTACAACTTCAGATCCAAAGGACACATCGTATACGGCATTGTTGCAAGGCATATTAAGTCGAGTGACACGCTTATGTTCGTCGAACCGAAAACAAGCCTGAAAAACATTACGAAAATTCCGACTGATCTGAACCCGTATCAGACGGATATCATCAAAGGCTTCGTTTCTATCTGCGACAAATATGCAAAACAGAGCGCAAATGCCAACTGATATTTTCATGCGCATGAAAATACACGAAATACGCGGGGTGTTTACCCCGCGTATTTTTTTTACTCCGAGATAAGGTCGAAAGGCCTAATACTATCGAGGAGATGATAATATGGCAATCAAGGAGTTTGTCCCGAGACTGCAAAGACCTGAGGCTGGGAATAAGTTTTACATTACGAAAGGCGCAGGAGGATATTCCAACGCAATTAAGGGAAAACCGACTGATTCAAAGTGCGACGTTCTGTCAAACTGTGTCGGCTATGCAGATGGTCGAGGAAATGAAATCAATAATGACCCGACAATGTCATTCCTCAAACCGGTGAATGCTGAACGGTTCTATGACGTTGCAATCGAACAAGGTCATACTATCGAACAAACCCCATCTCTGGGCGCGATAATGGTATGGCAGAAAGGTCCGACACGTGAACCAACAGGAAAGGATGGTGCCGGCCACGTTGCTGTCGTCGAACAGATCATCAATGAAAACGAGGTCATCACATCAGAATCTGGTTACAACTGCCAGAATCCGTTCTGGACACAGACCAGAAAGAAGGGTGAAGGTAACTGGGGCGCTGGACCTGATTACAAATTCCTCGGATTCATTCGGAACCCTGCGATCTCGGCGTCTACAAAACCTGTCAACGATACAACAAAGGTCGACGAGCCTTATCTCGTCAGACTTGAGAAGGGTACTGGTATTTATTCCATAACCGGCGTTGTCGTTGTTCAGACTGGCACGATCACGGTATCTACAAAGTATACCATCGTCGAAGAACTTACGGTCAAAGATACGAAATATGGTAAACTGAAGTCTGGGGCAGGATGGGTTGTTCTTGCCAAGCTGGAGGTGCCCGTATCTGCGACTGTTATGCGTGAAGGAGACTCTGGTGTAGACGTGCTCAAACTGCAAAAGAAACTGATTGAGCTCGGATACCTGTGTCCCGATTGTGCAACGTCGAAGTACGACACATTTACGTTGTGTGCTGTCACAGGTTATCAGCTTAAGACAGGTCTGCTTGTTGACGGCGTATGCGGTCCGGCAACGCAAAAATCTTTGAATCTGAACTAAGAAAATGGATGATGGGGGCGAAAGCCCCCATCGTTTCCATTATAGATACATTTTGACAAGTTCGCGGATATACATGTCATCTTCTTCAGTAAATTGATATTCATCGTCATCTTCGCCGAAGAAATAATCAAGATACTCCGGAAGTTCATCCGCAATCTGATGTGCCAATGTTGAGATTGTACCAGATTGCACATTCAGATCAGCATTCATAAACTCACCCATGTATGGGGCGAACCTATCCAATCCGTTTGTAAACGTGCAATTATTGACAATATACGCTTGTTGTTCTTGTGGTATCAACGCATCGTCGAATATCTGCATGTTTGGCGTTTCTTCGAAAGATGGAATAATCATTGGACCCGTTGGTTCTTCATACGGGATTTCTTCAGTCAGATCAGGCATGATGAAATCATCACCATATCCACCGAACATAGAAGGATCTTGCATGAATTCAATCATCGGGTCTTCATAATATGTCTCCACCGTGTCGAACGCTGTCGGAATATACTCTTCATCACCAGATCCAGTGAATCTCCAAATCTTCCTCATACGGTTGTATGCTGAGTTCGGAACCCATGGAATGTTTGTTTTGCCAGACAGATACGCAACTGCCGCTGCAGGAGATTGACTCAATCCGGCACCACCATCAAATCCCTTCGGGGACGTTTGTAGATCAACAATTGGCATTGTGACATGGCCGTCATTCTTACCAGTTCCAGTATTTGGAAGCGCAAGAATATCACCACGTTGCAATTTCGATTGTGAGTAATCCAAAACAGTCCAATCCTTCGACGGACTCTTTGCTGATGCGGAATCAAAGATCAATGTATTTCTAGACTGGTTGCCAAGTTCGATTGAACGAAGTCCTTCGTCGCCGGTTGCAGAACCATCTGGATGACGGAGTGTATATCCAAGCTCCTGAATACCTGCGGAGATTGTACCAGAACAGTCTGGACGAATCTTACGGGTCTTTCCGGAACGTGTTGTGATTGGGTTTGGCCACAGTGAGCACTGGTAAGTCAACGATGGGTTCGTCTTCTGATATGCTTCGAAGATCTCTGCAACAGAACGAATCAAACGTTCCTTACCCTTCACATTGCTCTTTGTCTTTGTATTTGTCTTTTTAGAGCTTGATGTCTTTTTCTTGTTTGTCGATGATGTCGTGGTTCTACGAGTATTATTCGAAGACTTTGAATCGCCTCCAACATAACGAACTATGTTCCATGCACCAGCACCACCTGAAAATGCTCCAGAACCCATTGCAGAACGCCACGGAACACTGGTTTTTCCATCCAAATATGCTCGTGCCGCGATTGCAGATTGTCTGATGTTCTCTGTACCACCAGCATCGAAACCGCTCGGGAATGCTGCAGACAGATTTGTCACAGGGAAGGATGCGTGATATTTGTTACCGGTGATATCTCCAGGTTGGAGATTATTTCCAGTAAACTTAAGCAACTTCCAGTCCTTTGAAACAGAACCGTCTGGGTCATGAATGAAGTTCAAATTACCATTCATACCGGTGACATTGTAATGCGTCGATGATGGTGGGTAATCAAGCTGATAACCCATTGCTGTCATGGCTGCACCCAACATACCAGAACAGTCTGGACGTGCTTTTACAGTACGACCATCACGGATCTTGAACGTATGCGTGTTCGAATTATCATAATATTTGTCGCCATTGTAATAGTAACCTTCGAACATCATCGCAACAGTTCTGATCCAATCTTCATTTGAACCACCAATATTCGAATAGTTCGAAGAAGAAGAACTGCTTGACTTCTTTCTGATCTTACGACGTGCTTTTGTTTTTGGACCGACATAACGAATCCAATACGACATTGGAGGTGCGATTGCACCGGCTTGATCTGTCCATTGATGGTCATTGAACCATTTGCCAGGGACCGGATTCAGTCTCGTGTTTGTTGGGAACGATCCGTGTGACAGGTAATATTCACCAAGCTTCACAGAGTTCGCAAGTGAATCATCAGCACCACCATTGAAACCAAACCAGTTACCATCCGCGCCTTGGTATGCGCCCATGTGGCCGTGGATACATCCACCAATACCGCCAAATGTAATATCGCCGGCTTGTGGATTACCAACACCCATGATCCAGTCTTCAGAAACTTTTCCGTTTCGATCGAAGATATTCGGATGTCCATCTGTTGATTGGAGACCCCATGAGATTGCACTATGTCCACCTGACGTTGCAGTCATCTGGTCATTACCCTGATAGGTATCCGTGTATCCACTGCCTGGGAGATAATAACCCATACGTTTTACGATTGCTGCCATCATAGATGTACAGTGTGTCGGTGAAATCTTATCAATCACCATACCGTCATCAAATGTCAAGTTGAACACACTGGTGCCGTTCCAATGAAGATCGCCGCCGGCAGCTTTCTTTGCAGCAACAAAGACTTCGGATGCAGCTTTGAAGATATCACCCGTACCACCTTCGTAGTAGTATTCATCTTCATACTCATCATCATGCGAACTTCTCGCAGCATTTACAAACTTCGCAAAAGCTTCCAATACTGAACCGGAATCAATCGACTTATCATAACTTTCCATGAAATCTGTAAGGCTACTGCCATTCTCGTCTTTTCCGTACAGCGTTTCATTGATTAAATTAAGCGCTTTTTCCTTTGTACCATCAGCAACTTCTTTCACCTTTTCGGTTACAATTTCTGCCGCCGCGGCTGCCCAGTATTTCGCTTTGTTCTTTTCATAACGCTTGCGATAATCTTCATCGCTTTCGCCATAAAGCTTCTCATTGTTGATTGTCGACTTGAACATTTCAAATGCACGGTCATCGATCTTCGAACGTTCTTCATCTGACAAATCCGCCGTATCCATTTGCGCTTTGGCATACGCATTCTTATCAGATTCAGATGCAAGTCTAGTCTCCACGTCAGCTTGATCAGGATCAAATAACGTGAAAATACCAGAAGCAAGCGATTTCAACGATGACAATGCATCCAACACATTGTCGTCAAATTTGTATGGTACATCATCGCCGGAACCATACAGTCCATCCATTGGTGAACCATTCAAAACATCAACCGTAGATTGTTTTGTCGCTTTTGTCAATTCTTTTGCGGTTTCACTGTTCTTGTTTGTCCCCAACAAATTATTCAGGCTGTCTTTCGCAAGCTGTACACTCTTCAGGAATCCTGACTTGACATTGTCTATACCCGATGTGAACAATTCTTTTCCGGTTTCAACAATCTTCTTGGATGCATTATACAATCCGGGTGCACCAAAGAGTTTTGCGATTGCACCCCATCCTTGCAATGAATGTCCAAGAACAGTTAAGATTGCGCCGAAGCCAACTTGCAAGATACCGGTTATGATTTGCATAGAATTACCGATGCTTTGAAGAATCGGTACAAGTACTGTCTTCATGACCGCAGTTATTGGCACAAGCAATACATCAAGCAAATCTGTTATCATCTTCAGGATTGGCTCCAGTATTTCCATCATCTGTTCAAGGAGTGGACCGATCAATTCCAAGAGCGGTTTCAATCCTTCGATAATGGAAATAACAATTTGTGAGAGATTGTCAACGAGCTCACGAAGAACTTTTTGCAATGTGAGCATCACAGGTTTGATCGCTTTATATAATGACTGGAAAGCTTTATTCAGTGGCTTTAACGAGTTCTTGAGTACATTGTGCAGTAGACTCGTGATCTTCTGGACAGCTTTCAACGACATAATTGTCGTCATAACTGCTTGCATGATTCCTGTCAAAATACTGAGCATACCACCCAGCACTTTTCCGAAATCATACATTTTCGAATGATTTGCTTTCCGCTTTTGTTTTTCTGCTTCACGCCGCTGTCTAGCTTCTTCAGCTTTTTGTTTATCGGAATATGTCTCAAACCAGTCTTTGGCTTTCTCTGTTATGTCATCCATGATGTCAAAGAATCGATTGAAGATAGAGCCCAATGGGGAAGGACTGCTCAACAATTGATCGATTGCGTTTGTCGATTGATCAGACAATGATGCGGGTTTGATTTTTGATTTTTCTTTCTGCTGTTTCTTAAACGCGTCCAGAACACCTTTACCAAACTCGCTCTTTCCAATCTTATCTTTGAGCTTTCCACCAAATGACGCAATCTTCTGCATGGGAGCAGAGTTCTTGATCGTGTCTTTCAACTCACCCCAGATGTCGACATTACTTTCGGTTTTCTTTTTTGGTGCTTCATTAATTTCTGTCAATTGATTTTGCAATCGTTTCATGCGGATATTTTGTTTTGCACGTTTGACAATGCCTGGTGATTCGGATGATCCAGCGAGACCTTCTACAATTGATTTCGCACCACCAGCAATCTTCTCACCAGAAGATTTGAACATTGATCCGATAAACTTGGTAACACCATTATTCAGAAACAGTTTTGCACCAGAGAGCACAGTCGTAACAAAGCCTTTGATTGCGGATAGGCCAAAAAGAAGAACTCTTCCAAGAAGAGACTTCTTCTTGTCTTTCTTCGCATTTCGATCCATCGAACCTGTAAAAATCGTTTTGATACGATTCTTAATACCGCCTTCTTTCATTGGGTTAAGCGCCGAAAAAATAGACGATGGATTCGTAGATCCTAATTTAGACTCAGCCATCAACACGGATGATGATTCGGAGAGTTGTTCCTCGTCTTCACCAGTTGTCCTGATTTGTTCGAATGGTTGGAATTGCGATGGATCCGGAGGTATGATTTCCTCTTCATCATCGGGTTCATCAACGGGTTCTTCATGCGGTTTCATGACATTTTGTGATACACGCCGCATTCCGAGCTCTTTATATTCTTTTTTGTTGTTTAAGAATTTAACGTTGATACCGTCATTCAAACGTTCAAAGATCTTTTTGAGAATCTCCAGTTTGATATCTTGTTGACCAAGCAGAAGATGCGCCATTGATTCCGTTGCTGAATCTTCAATCGTGTCGTTCAAATCAGCAAATGTCGTGATGGGTTTGTCAAGATCTTTCAACTTTTCAGGAGAAAGTGTACTTTTACTGATGATTTTCTGATTGATCAGATATCGTAATGTTTTACCTTCGAATTCAAATTCGTCTGAGCTATGGCCGAGACGGGCCATCGTACGCTCGTAAAACATTTTATTGTCGAATACTGTATCAGTGACCTTATTGGATTCAAACACATTTTTCTTCGCTGCGTTATCAAGCATATACAATGCTTTATTGACAGACGCCGCGAAATTGGACCGAAACTGTTTATTGGAAATCAGTCTAGATGTAATAATGAACACAATACGTCGCCAATACGTGATGTCATGTCCTTTTGCTTTTGCAAATAACCGAACTGCGCGTTCGTTTACAACATGATTTCCACCCAGCTCAAAATACTTTGGGCTAATATGGTTGGTTGCTTCGTTACTTGAATACAAATGATACACATATTGCGAAACAAGTGTACGAAGCAATTCTTTTGCATCAGCAGACGACAACTTCGGATCAACAGATTTTGCAAATGAAACAACATCTGAGATTTGCCGATCAGATATTGCAGATATATTGAATGTAACGTCGATTGATTTTGCAAACTGATTGTCAACCTTTGCAGTTGTCAGACTTCCAGTGTTGGTGACATTGTATCTCTTTCCAGTCACGAATGCCGTAATCTGTTTCAGATAATCAGGAATGATGTTAACAATGGATTTGCGCGTCATGTTGTCAAATATCGCCGCGTCTTTATTGAAATCGAGCGCGATATATTTTGAATAATCAATATTCTTTTCAAGTCTATCTCGGAAATGTTCCTTGATGAAAGGAATATCGAATATTTTTGACAACAGGTTATGCTGGAAAGATTGAACTCGCTCGTTTAATGCTGTATCAAGGTGCGTTAATCCGGTGAAATCCATCAAAACTTCAGAGAATGTTTTTGCGACTTTCGTGCTATTCTCATTGACAAAGTTTGTGATAGAACCGGCCGTCAGAAATCCTTTCTCAGAATGTATCTGAGCACGACTCTCTTTACGGATTTGCTCACGAATCTTTGATTGTCCATCAAGGAACAAATCAAGTTTTTTCGCAATCGTCAACGTAGAGGATTCGATTTTGCGCAAACTCGCAATTGCTTCAGATGATCTATCATTTATCGTCGTGATGATTTCAGACGCAGTGTATAATTTAGACTCGATCTGTTTGGATGCAATCTTATATATTTCACGATTCTGTGAACGCATCAGTTCTCGCATATTATCAAAATCGAGAAGCGTTGACGGGGAATCGTTTGATGATTCATCTTCAAAACGGAAGCCTGCATCGAATTCATCGTCTGCATCATCCAAGAAAACAGACCGATCATCAGTATCTTCAGTATGTTGTTCGAACCAACGGAATATGGAACGAATATGTCGATTGTTTCTTTTTAATTCAGAAACGCGAACAGTTGTTGACTGATACGTATCCATGATGGTTGTTTTGATTTCAGCCGCATCTTTTTGTATACCACGGATGGTGTTGTACAATGACGAACGCGACATGATGTCATCGAACAACTGATTCATATTCATTCACTTCCTTTCAAATAAATTAACAGATGTGGAGGGCTCTTTCGAGCCCTTTCCACATCCGTGTTATTCACATTATCCCACAGACAGACGTTCGATTTGTCTGGGGATACCTTGATCTGGAAAAGCTGCATCATTTCTTGATTGCTTACTTGTCCGTGATTTCGTGGTTGCAGTTTGACCACGCTTCTTACGCTCATTCATGAGCTTCAGCATTCCAGCTAACAACGATTCGATCTCTTCAGAACGAATGTTGTACGTGTTCGACATCAATGCATTGATGACGTCTTCGGTGTTTGTATCAACTGCGTAATTATTCACGACCACCGGAGCTGCTGTTTGATCACCGGATTCTCCCGTATCCAGGAGTTTGTTCAATGTTGTATTAAATCCGGTCGGTATTGTTGTGATGGTATCACCGCCACCATTCAGGAGAGGACTACTCCACACCCAATCGTTGTTTACTTTTTCTGCCTGTGCATTTGCCCAAGCAATTGCAGCTTCAACTTGAGCGCGATCCTTTGAGACTTGGGATACAGTTGTTGTAGTTGTTGTTCCCTGATTGTTGGCTGAATTGATGACATTTGTACCATCGTTTACTTGAGCCGGTGCAATGTCAGGCCAATGGATTTGACCATTTTTGACATAGATCTTACCAGCGTTCTTGTAATTCTTATAGTACAGATTGCCATCTGTTGTGTCATATATAACACGATGTGTGTTATGCGATGCTGTCGCTGCATATCCGCCATAACCATTGAAGTCATTGATCAAATCCGTTCGGCTCATCTTATTTGCATAAGACGACGAATATGATGAAAAGATTGAACGCCATACTTTACGCAGATCATCAGTAGAGATACCACCAGATGGAATTCCTTCCATATATGTGAATGTACTCTGGCTGACTGTTTGCTTTGCAGGAACTTTATCGTCGTTGTCATACTTCTCAATCAGAGCTTTTGCGTTCTTACCAGCTGTCGTAGCTGGATAACTCTTACTGTCGACATAGATTTCAACGAATTTTCCATTGCGGAAGTTTGCGATATGCTTTGTATACGTATGTTTATCGATCCAATTCTTGTTTGCCATGGCGTTGTTCGGAACAGGGACATAGTATTCGAACAACTTCTGGCCGGCAGCGTTCCATGCAGTTCCTGTCAGACCGGTTGATTTCTGATCGTACTTTGCTGGAACACCATCCGTTTTGTCTTCTTGGACCGTTGCATTATACTGCGCACTTGATGCTGCAGCAGTATTGCTGAATCCAACCTGTTCTGTCAAAGACGATGGCGATATAGATGTACCACCATTGTAGCTGATGTTTGATGCGTCACCGCTATCATTGATATATCCTTCGTCAAGCAACCAGTTATACACACCAACCGCAGTACCGATATATTTTCTCGGTCCTTCAATCGTATGAATACACGCTGGAACGAGTGCTCCACGGAAGAAATGCTCGGAACCTTCGATGAGATCTTGTTCGTTCATATATGGACCATACAAGTCACCCCATGTCAGTTCCCAACCACTACGACCTGTTGCCGCATTATATGCTTCCAAGTCGGCGGAATCATAATCCGTATGACGTACTTGCGCACGGAAATCCTTAGAATCTCCGTCGAAGTATGTACGCTGAATATATTGAAGCTGCTCTTCCACAGTATCACCATAATCAACGTTCTTGTCCATCCAGTTCATGATACCAACTGCTTGTTGGCCATTGTAGTCGTACGTGGTATTCGTCAATGACTTTGAACCCCACAGCTTTTCACCAGCATCTTCCCAGATACCAGTCGATGTGATGGTTGCAACTTCAGGACCAGTCAAGCCGGCACTGAATGCAGTTTGCATAAACTTCGAAACGCCCGTTTTGTTTTTATGCAGATCCCACACATTTCCATCTTCCAATTGACCTGAGAAATCAATCGGGCCATATGGTGCACCAGAACGACCTTCATGCCATTTGAAGAATGTATGCGGGTTATACAGCATACTTCCATCGGATGTTTCGATTTGGTAATGCAGATGAGGACCAGTAGAATTACCAGTATTTCCAACATGACCAATGACGTCACCACCGCTAACCTCGTCACCAACTTGCAGACTGGATGGTTCGACCATATGGAAGTACGAGTGAATATCTCCACCAACGTCCTGAATACGAACTGCATTACCGCCGCTTCCATATGGTCCGGAATAGATGACAACACCATCAGTTGTTGCACGGATTGGTGTTCCCTCTGGACCGTGGAAGTCAGTACCTGTATGTGAAGATCCATCAAGACCGATAACCTCTTCATTGGCACCAGTCGTTCCATATTTCTGATATGCGGATGACATACCAGACATACCAGGCATGGTATTTTTCAACCATTCCAGCATTGGAATATTTGGCCAGTAACCTGCACTGTTCTTCCAGTGTACAGCATCAGAGGTATCAAATACAGATGGAGTATATTCATCGGTGTACAAACGTGCACCGTTATCAGAATAGAAGCCTGCATCTTCGTCGGAATCCCAATAATCACCGACCATATCTTGAAGCTTGGAGAAGAATGAACCTTGCTGAACAGCATCATCATATGTTTCCATAGACGAGATGAGATCATCAAGCATACCATTCTCGTATTTACCCGTTTCCGGATTATACGTTCCAAGATTTGTATCGATGTAATGTCTGACGGTTCCTTCGTCGGTTCCGGCTTGTTTCTTGGCAGCTTCTTCAAGTTGTTGCATACCAGCTTGTGTCAAATAACGCTGATATGTTTTCGCTTCTTTGAATCGCTTTTCATACTCAGCATCCGTTTCCTTCTCGAATCTCGGATTTTCTTTCTTGAACAAATCAAATGCTTTTTGTATGAATGAAGTCCGTTCTTCTTCTGTCATATCTCCGAGGTCATTCATTGTCTTCTGGTAACTTAGCTTATCCTTCTCTTCTTTGAGTTTTGCCTCAACAGAATCATCACCAGTAAACATACCGATGATACCACTGACGAGATCCTTCAATGTTGACAACTTGTCTTGGACTTCGTCTGAGAATTGGAATCCGGCATCACCAGAGCCGTAGATGTTGTATCCACCAGCAGGTACATCTCCAGATCCATACAGACCTGCAACAGAGTTTGCTGCGAGCGACGAGATAGAACGTCTTTCGATGCGTCCATTCATCGGATTCGACACGAATGCCGTTCCACCAGACGAACCGATGACATTCATAAAGTGGTTATTACCCTTACGCGTTGTAAAGTCTGTACCAGAGCCAATGATTGTGATTGGATTATGCGGGGATGCATACTTCAGCGATGCAGGTGTTACACCGCCAGCACGCAGATTCATACCCATTGAACCAGCTGTACTCATGAAACCAGATACAGATGTACCCAGATTCGGGCTGTATGCACCAGAAGATGCCATAGCCGTCGTCAAGCCACGTGCATTAACAGAATTTCCGGAGCGTCTGGCATATGCATCGGCCAATGCAATTGGTCCACATCCACGCGAACCCATATTCATGTAGTTGCCAAAACGATTCTGGTTCGCTCCGGCACCACCATACATGGAAAGTACATCGCCGTTACCATAAATGATACCATCCATTGGAGAACCATTCAAGGTTTCAACGACACCTTCTCTGTAGCTTGTTGTTCTTTCCTCTTCAGTGCTTTCTTCCTTATCACTAATACCCAGAATATTCGAAGCAGTCGATTTAAGCAGTGACAAACTGCCAGCAAGACCAGCTTTTACATTTCCTGCACCGGCAGTCATGAGTTCCTTACCGGATTCAGCAATCTTCTTACCAGTGCTAGAAAGTCCAGGTGCACCAAAGAGTTTCGCAATTGCACCGATACCAACCAATGTGTTACCAAGCACCGTCAGAATAGCACCAAATCCAACTTGAATAAGGCCTGTAATCTGTTGGAGCGAGTATCCAACACCTTGGAGAATCGGAACAACAACTGTTTGGAGAATTGCAGTCAGCGGAACAATCAAGACATTGATCAAATCCGTCAACATATCGAGAATCGGTTTCAAGATATCGAGCATCTGTTCAAGCAGAGGTCCGATAGCTTCGAGCAACGGTTGAATGAACTTGATAACGGATTCAACAATCTCAACAACATATCCAACGATCTGTCTCAGAACGTTTTGGATCGTCTTCATGACCGGTTTGATTGCCTTATACAAAGACTGGAATGCTTTGTTCAACGGTTGCAATGCCGTCTTCAGCACTTTCATGCCGAGACTCATGATTGCTTTTACAGCTTTCATGGACATGATGACCGTAAGAACCGCCTGGAGCAATCCGCCCAGAATACTTGTCATACCACCAAGAATCTTACCGATGTCAAAACCGATTCCCTTCTTAGCGGTAGATTGTGTTGTTGGTTGCTGATTGATCTCGGAGAGCATCGAACTCGGATCAACCTGCCGTTGCTTTCCAACGTTTTCGTTGATCTCTTCAAGACCATTTCCACCAGTAGTTGCATCGGTGGTTGTAGATGCAGCCGTTCCACTTGCAGCGGAACCACCGGCCGTTTCTGATTTGCCCGTTAGTTTGTTGATACCTTCTTTGACCACGTCGCCAATACCAGTGAGCTTCGTAATGATGGTTCCGAACACAGATCCAGTGCCATCTTTACTCTTCAAGATATCGGCAATCGACTTCGTCATTTGGTCAGACAGTGTTTCAGCTTTCATTTCTTTGTTTGATTTCTTTTTCTCAAACGCAGACATGAAACCTTTACCGAAGTCTGTTTGTTTGAAGCGTTCAACAAAGTTATCCATCGCACGGGTGATTGCGTTACCCTTCTTGGTCTCTTCTTTTTGTTCAGCAACATCTTCACTAATCTTCGTGAGTTGTGCTTTCAACTCAGGATCAGCAGTTGATGGACGGGAGAAGTCTTTTCCTTCACCAATGTCTGACAACACTGACATGTCAACTTTTGATTGGTTCCGGTTGTCATCCAATGCGACCAATGATGCCATCGAGACGTCTGTCTTTGGCACCTCAATCGGTTTGGTTGCTGCAATAGGAACTTCATTGATTTCGACCAGTTGACTAGTCAGCTGTTTCAGGTTTCGAGCTTCTTTCCATCGTCCAACAAGGCCGAGTGATTCATCTGAACCAAAGATACCTTCTTTGATTGCTCGTGCTCCACCAGTGATCCGTTGTCCAGATTGTTTGAAGCTCTCAATAATTGGTGCAAAGAGTTTCTGACCAAGTGTTGTCAGGAATGTTTTTGCAGATTGTAGCTTTGGGAGAATGAATGTTTTCGCAAGACCAAGAGCCCATGTCAGAATCTTACCGAGGCTGGATTGCGCAGGCTTTTTTGTCTCAGCTCTTTGCAGAGTACCCTCAACAACTTTTGCAAGCCGGCTTTTCAGTTTAGGGTTCTTGATTTGAGAGATCTGCTCCATTAACGGACCAACGTCTTCTTTCGTATCTCCGTCTTGAACAGATGCATTCATCGCAGCCAAAACAGCTTCAGAAATCGCTTTATCGTTTTTATCGTCTTCCGATTCACCGAGATTCGCCAACTCCCGTCCTGCCAAGGTCTTGTTGTATTCGATCAAGGCGGTATCAACAGTCGACGCTTTCAGAGATGCCATATCAGTTGATATGTTCTCTTTCATTTGGCGAATCGGTTCTAAGACAATATCACGAATAGATTCCATTGTGTTGTGCAATGGACTGATGGTAGGTTGTTGACCAGACTGTTCTTGTGTTTGCCCACCAGGTTGTTGTGTCGGTGTAGGTGGTGGTGGTTGCTGATCATCATTGTCTTCCTGTTCAGATGTGTCAGCTGGTTTTGGTCCAGGGAGTGACAATACACCATTATCAGAAATCAATGGTATTTGTGTTTGTTGAACATGTCGCAACTTCATCTTTGGGTATCTGGTCTTTCTGGGATTTGCCCAGACATTGATACCGCGATTCAAAATTGCAAATATAGAGGCCAAATAATCAATAGAAGAAGCCGTTACATCACGGAACGTCGTACCAATATTACCAATCAACTCAGATTGTTTAATACGTTCACGACGTGCTTGTTTTAGCGCTTCTTCTGATGGACGTGTATTCAGATCAGTGATATACTTTGGAACGTCTTTTCGCTTAATATCACCATCTTGAATCCGCTCTTCCCAAGTTCTGTCATCTTTACCTGATGAGGATTTGATATAGCCAGATACAACGTTCTCAACCATCTCATCAGATACTTCACCGATGTCATATGTAATTGTCGCTTGCTCCGCATATCGTTTTGCGCGGTTATGCGTATTCAATGCAGCTTGACGTACAACTCGGGCAAACGCATCACGTGATGGTTTATCAGAAATCAATCGAGACGTTATCAATTGAATGATACGTGTCCAATATGAACGACTCTTCTTCTGAGAATCATTCATTGTCAACATGTCAATCGCACGTTCGTTAACTTCTGGATCACCACCATTTTCGAATTCAGAGCCTTGTGTTGCATGACCGGTTACTCGCATCTCATTGAAAACATACATCGATACGAGAACGCGTTGGGCCATGAATACATCATTCCGATTGATATCAGAATCCGCAGACTCCATCATTTGCTTGAATCGTTTATGACTGAATCCGCTTTGAATAGTAGAACGGAATGTTCCTTGGAATTCCTGTGGACGTTCCGTCGTAAGACTTCCTTCGGAAGACACGAACAGGTTCTCACCAGTCAATGCTGCTGTGATACGTCTCAAGTATCCAGGGATGACATCGATAATGGTTTTCCGAGTCATATTATCGAATACAGCTTTGTCACGGTTGTATTGGTTGTCGATATATGACGAGTAATCTTTGTTCTTTTCACGCGCAGTCAAATCGCCGAACAAATTTTTGAACTTATCCCAGTTCAACAGCTTTGACAGCAATGTATTCTGCGCGTTATTGACTCTTTCATCAATACTATCTTTGATTTCATTGATGGATTGATTGTCAAGAATCTTGAAATTTTTGTCGTTGATCAATCCCATGCCCATACCGAACAATGTTCCAAATGCTTCTGCATGGCTTCCTGCAGTCTGGAACATTGTTGGAACGAATCCTGCAACCATTTTTGCAGAATCAACTAATGATGCATAAGGATTGTTCTCTACCAGATAATCAAACGTATTTCCAAGTGTCAAGTTACCGCTGTAATCAAACAGACTCCTCTGACGAGCACGTTTGGTTTCCTTGACAGATCCGAGTTCGATAATCTTATCGAGCTTCGAGGAAATCAGTTGCAAAGATGAATTGATATTGCCAAGTGAAGAAAGGATTTCCGAGGTACGGGTGTTCATCGTGGTGATGATTTCAGACGCAGTCATTGCAGACGCTTCTGTTTGCTTACCCGCAATATTATACAATGAGCTGACGTGTCCCTTTGTGATATCCTTCATGCTATCATAATCGAGAACACGTGACGCAGGTTCGCCGTCATCGTCGCCGCCGAATTTGAAACCGGCATCAAAATCGTCGTCATCATTTTCGAACGATGATCCCTCACCAACTTCTGTACCACGACGGAAGAACCAGTCTGTCACTTTCTTGATACCACCGGAGTTTCGCATCTCACGATACTTATCTTGAGCAGTACGCGCGCCGCCCATAATCGCATCACGTATGCTATCAGCATCCGATTTCAAATCAGTCAGAGAGTCGGGAGCTGCAGCTGAAATGAATCCTTTTGTGAAATCTTTAAACCCATTTGCCATATATCAATTTCACCCCTTTCAATATATGATAATACCAAAAGATATGTGTGGGCCCAAGAGCCCACACATCATCTCTTAGTTTGTTTTCGAATCAGAAGAATGTGATCAGGTCAATGTCATCGAAATGAAATGTTCCTGTCCACTCTTTTACCAGAGCTTTTCGTTCTTCCTCAGCTCCAGACCAAGATGAGATATCCAGTTGGCTATCTTTGAATGCACCACCTGTATGGATCATGTTCTTCAGTTTGTTGTAAAGTGTACGTTGCACATCCAACGTTGCAAGTTGAATAAACGATTCACGACAAGATTCCGGAATGGTTTCCAGAGAAGGATCATGATCACACTTTGCAATGAAGTGCACGAAACCATCATCAGGATGATCATACAATTTGATCTTGTTGAATCCCAACCACTCAGAAGTTTGAGGGCGAGATGTGACACCTGCGTATTTATTAATCGCAGCGCCAGTCATGGTTGCGTTCAGAATATCCTGCGGATAATATGAACCGAAACCAACGAATGGTGAACCAACTGTGAACGAATTCGCAGCAACTGCTTGTCCGCCATCTAATTGAGCTGTTGTAAGATATGCATCAGCCCAACTGACATGAGTACGGGTCAAATCAGGAGGCAGAATATAGATGCCTTGCTTTCTGGCAAATTCACTTGGTGATTGCAGATCCTTGATCGCTGCATCGGATTCACGGATCCACGGTTTGAATTGTGAGAAGGTGTGGACAGATGTTTTGATAATTTCCGCCAACACCACCTCAGTGGGTTTATCAAATGGCAATGCGATTGTTTCCAATCCACATGGTTCTTTGATATCTTGAATGACTTCGGAAATATTCAAGCCTCACACCTCCTCATTCGTCAATCGATACCGGGACGTGCAAGAATGCTTCCGATTGTTGGTGGCGGTGGATTGTTTTCCTGTACGGTATTTACACCGCCATCGTTTGAGCACGACGAACACCACTGATCAAACAGGGTGTTCGTCGTTTCAGCAAACGTTTTGCATGCATTGCATGCTTCTTGATTGAACAATGTGTCCATGATCAGAAGGTGGTCTTCTTACCGTACTCGCGGGCCACCTCATCCTCGGTACCCTTGTGACGGTCAATCTTAGCGGGCTTTTCGCCCTCGACACCCTTCAGGTCCTTCTTGACAGCGATATACGCATCAAGGACCTTCTGAGTACCGTTGGAGACCAGCTTCAGAACTTCGCCGACTTTCTGAGAAGCACTCTTCAGCTTATCGACTTCAGCAGCGGTCAGTGCATAATTTGCATCGACGTTGCCTTCCTTGCGACGTGCAGCAAGCTTCTTTTCAAGAGCCTTTCTCTGCTGTTCGCATGCCTTAGCCAGCTTCTTCAGTGACTTAATGCACGCGCCAGCGCCCTCGAACGGCGTTTCAGAAGTTCTCTTCCGCTTGCATTCCTTCAGCATTCTGTCGAACATGTTGTTCCACTTATCCGGTGTGAACTGCTCGCCAACGATATCATACGAATTGATGATGGTATCAATTTCATCGTATGCAATTGTCGGCCACTGGACAAGCTGCCACGGCTCGCCAACAGCGGCAAACGTGCAACCATGCTGCTTCAGAACAGCGATGGTCTTCGTATTCTCCTTGGAAACAGTCATGTTCTTGATGACGAGAGAACCGATCTTACGCTGGAGGAAGTTTGCGATCGAAGACAGGAAGCCCTTGATTGCGTCGAGCAGCTTCAGAGGAAGATCCTTAGCCTTCTCGAGAATCGTGGAGAACTTACCACCCTTCTTCGCAGCCGCGCCATCACCAGCATCAGCCGCAGGAGCTTCTTCAGCAGACGCTTCGGCCTTTTCCTTCTTTGCCTCCTGGATGACAATGCCGTCGAACTCGAGCTCATTCTTGGACTCGGTCATGATCTGGACAGACTTGACGTAGGTATCAGCCAGTGCACAGAGCACATCACACTCTGCAAACAGCTGGGAAGTCTCGAGCTGATCGAGAGAATCGAGCACAGCTTCCTGAACCATTTCATTAGTCATGATAATTACACTCCTTCGTTAGAATTTTTGTATTGATCGAGTCGATGCATCACCGGGGTGTTGGTATCCCAGAAATGAACCCGATCTTTGACAGGTGCGCATTTCGGATTGACCCTCGAAGTCTTCGTGGCCAACCAGAGATACAATGACATATCGTCATGATAGACTTTCGCCAGCTTGTTGAACTGGTTGCGAGTCATCGTGGCAAGAGCGGTGGAATCGACGCCGGGATGTTTCTCCAACATAGATTCCATAACCACTTTAAGTCGTTGTGTCCCTTCAATGAATGATTCATTGATTGACGTCATATCAGCCAGAGTGATCTGATGACGATAGGGATCATTGACTCCAGTGTTTGCGAACATTGTATCATAGTACTTCTTGGTGGCGGTAATGAGTTTGCCATCGTATTTGTCAGTACCTTCATCTTTATAGGAAGCGAATCCTTCCAGGAATGCGCACATCTCCTGAAGGATTTTCCCATAATTCATTGATGTGTACATCACATCATCATCCGGACGAATGAATCTTGAATTCGTTTTGGCAACGTCTTCAAACATCGTCCGGTACTCACAGACAATTTGTTCAATTTCTTTTGCCATATCAGATCATTCCTTCCGGGAGTGTGACATTCCGCTTCCAAATGCCTTGCGAACGATTAATCGGTTTGACTTTCAAAATCTGACTCAGAAGCTTATTCAGATCTGTTTGCATCTGCGTAAGATACTGCTTCGAATGCGGAACGACGTAACGATCATCATTCATATCGAGGCAAGTCAGATAGAAGTCAACCAACTCAATCTTGGAGCAGGTATAACCAGCAAGCATCGCTTGGTCATTGGAATCCTGAATGGCGTTGAGCTCGACAGTGATATATGCGACAACATCACGCGGAATCGGCTTCAACTTCTTTGGACGACGAGCGAAAAACGCTTCTTGTTCGACGTGTTCTTCGGGATTGAAATCATCATCTTCGAAATCATCATCGTCGACTGGGGACTGATCTTCCAGATTCTTGATATCGTTGACCTCATGTTTGGTTTCACGAATATCATCCTTCAGATCTGTAGGCAACGATGTATGATCTCTTGTGTCAAGATAATGATCAGTCAACTTCTCGACTTCAGCATCAGGTTCCTTCAACTGCGTCATGAAGTTGTTACCGTTCTGAACACCGAGATCGATCTCCAATGTTCCATCGTCAGACATTTTACCCATGACACCAGTCAGGATAATCTTCAGATGTTTTGGAGTATCGATACCACAACGCGTCATCGCATTGCATGGAAGATTCTGCATCATCACGCCAGTTGCATGATTATCCAGCTCTTCAGCATCATCAAAGATTGTACCCTTTGCAATTGCATCAGCAACCGATTCGAGTTGAATTTCGGTTACATCATTTGGATACAGCAGATGAATATGGTCCTCTGTTGTATATGCACGAATTGTCGTTCCTTTATAAGAATCAACAATCACTCGACGTTTCCGGTTCGGATGTTTGATCTTGGCATACTCTGTAATGGCTTTAAACTTTCCATTTTCCAGGAATGCTTTAACCATATCGGATCCAAAACCATTCATTAGCAAATCACACCACCTTTCTATATTATTTTTGGAGGTAATCAATATGAGTATTCATATCGACTTGTTCACCGCGTATGTGTTCATCGGAATCATCGGATTCATTTCAATCGTATTCGGTACAACAATGATCATCGTGTGCCGTAGACTGAAGAAGATTCGACATCAATTGGAAGACACCAATCGCTTGTTGTATTTCAATTTAAAGTCAAATATGGAAATCCGTGCTCAGACAAATGAATGTCAAGAGACTCTCACTGAAATGCAGTCGAATGTATCAGACTTAGCATCCGGATTGCAGATGAAGCTTCACAGAGAAGCCGAAGCTGCAAAGAAAAAGCATTTCCCAAAACCAGATGAAGTCGATTCAATCGTATCAACAATCAAAGATTTGATTGAGATAGAGTTTATCAAGCGACATAATCAGCGAAGTCCATTGGGCGGTGCACTACCTGACGTGGCCGAACGTGTAATTGCAACCTATCCTGATATATCTATCGATTATATCAATGACAAATGTATTGTCGTTATGGAAGAATTCAACGGCGGAATATAATGAATGATGGCGGGGGATATCCCCCGCCATCATCATGTCAGGCGTTTTGGTTATGCAGCATTAAGCGTTCTTGGTGTAGTAGGTGTTAGCAGCCCATGCAGGAGCGACACCAACAACCGCAGTACGCTCACCTTCCTCAGTCGTTGCGACATAGTAGGTGCTGTATGTGGTAGCCCAGTCAGCCGGCTCGGTCTGGATTGCAGAACCACCAGTTGCAGCGGTGAAGTAGAACTTCGTGGTGTCGAACTCAGGAGCAACTGCAGTCACAGCCTCCATTGCAGTACCAGCCGCGTTCAGCTTCCAGTAGCTGGTGTAGGTGGTAGCCCAGTTTGCAGGCTCAGAAGTGGTCACAGTGTAACCCTCGGTCGGATCAACCGGAGGAGTCGGAGAACCGCCAGAGATCAGACCAGCGTTGGAATCCGGAACAAGAACGGTGTTCTTGCAGATCAGGCGAGCCTGGATACCCTGGATTGCGATGGTGCGATACTGGCTGGAAGTGGTAACCAGAACAGCTGCGCCACCAGGATTCTGAGCATCTGCATACGCTGCATTCTCCGGGCTGTTCGTCAGGTGACGAGCAAAGCGGAGGTGCTTGTAGGAGATGTGGAATTTATCCATCGGGTAGCCGACGATTTTGTAGAAATATTCACGGGAGACATCGCCTTCCTGTGCGCCGTCCTGATACGGTTCGATGTTGATGTAAGCATCGACACGGTTGGAAGCAACAACACGGATCGGAACATCGGTATCAGTCATGACACCGAACGCGTGGTTCATCATGACGCCGCCGATTTCAGTGGACTTCTGAACAGTCCATGTGACGAACTTCTGCAGCAGACGAGCAGCCTTCGGGTTCGCATAAACAACGAAGCCCAGGTTGTCGAGCTTGCCGCGATCGCACAGCTCATAGATGAGGGATGCAATGCCGTTGTGGATGATGTTGGTTCTGTACTCGAACGGATCGCCAGCAAAGCTCGGAGAGATTGCGGTCGGATCGAGGTCGACGTACTCAGTTGCGGTATAGGACTCGAGGCCCCAGATATCGGACTCAGCGCCGTCATACTTGTTGAACTCTTCATCCAGGAACTGCAGGATGTACTCATCCTCGAACATTTCCTGAGCAGTGATCAGCTCCTGCACCAAACGGTTGTACAGATTGAAGTTCAGCGAAGAGTTAGCCTCGACGAAGTCTTCAACGGTGAACGGAAGCTGGAAGCGAACGCCATCAGCGATCTGGAACTTGCGGATTTCCGGATACTCGCGGAAACCGATGGTGCGCAGGTTGGTTTCGTTGGAAACGTGACCGCTCACATAGATACCAGTGATGGATCCGCAGGAAGTTGCAGTGATGGTACCCTTGATGAAGTCGATGACACCGGAGAGACGATCTGCGACGCCAGTAACAACTTCACCGGTGGTCTTGCCGTTAGCATCAACAACAGCAAGCTTCATGTCCTCGGTGATACCACCATTGAGGAATACGCCGCCGGTCTGGATATCGATCTGAATACCGCCGTGAGGCAGGCGAACCTTCTTGCCATCGATCTGGACATACTGAATGCCGAAATCGTAGGACAGTCTGGTGCGGACGTTCGGGGTGACAGTGGTAGGATTGCCGTCATCGTCGAGCAGCCAGTTGAACAGGGAATACTTCTTATTCGTTGCAGCCTGGATAGTAGACAGCGGAAGAACGGTGTTCTCGTTCAACCGCAGGCCCTTACCAGCGTTCCACAGCTTTTTCCAGATCGGCTGACCATTCTCATCCTTCTGGAAGTAGATTGCCGGGGTCTCATACTCTTCACCGGTCTGGTTGTTAACCAGATACTTGATGAAGATTCTCTGCTCGATATTGACCGAAGACGCGGTCTGGACCGGGATCAGGTCCTTACCGAGGAAGCGGATATACTGCTTAATGAGGGCCGGGAAATCCAGCGTGCTCAGCGGCAGATAGTTCGCGACGTTATAAGACTCCTGGACCATGAAGGACTTCACGGAAGTGTCCCATGCCTCTTCGAGCTGATCTGCGACAGACTCGAGGTGAATGCGCTCAGTTTTGTCCTCGGATGCGTTCCGAAGCTCATCGAGCAGCGGTTCGAGAAGCAGCGTCTTATACTCCATCATGACGTTCTTGTCACCCAACATCTTCTTGACGTCGGTCATGACATTGACGCCCATGCGATCCTGAATGACTCCAACAGCGGTTTCAAGCTTGGAATCGAACGTGTCACGCATAGTCAACAGCTCAGAATCAGATGCGCTGTTTACGAGGCTCTGCTGTTCCTGGAACCAGTTGTGGGTACCAGCGTTTCTGCTGAATGCCATTATAAACACTCCTTTTTTATTATTGAATTTGATGCGGATGCATCATGTTGTGTAAACCAAGTTATTCAGAATCTTTCTGAAACTTCTTCAGAACAGAATCGATTTCTGCTTGCAACAAGGTGTACAAACTGTCGAGTTTCTGAAATTCACTCAGATTCTCTCCGTAACTCAAATTCACGAACCTGTTGAGTACATAGTCCTTTGAATGATTGAGTGCGCGGTTCAATCGATTGATCGATTTGTCGTTTTGAGCAACGACATCACTTGGAAGAATAGGCAAGATCGCCTGAAGATTATCAAGTGTCTCCTGAATCTCATCGTTCTTCGTCAACCATTGCTGGTAAAGCCTCTGATTCATTATATCATTGGCTTTCTGAGAAAGATGTTGATTCTGGGGTTCACCATTCTCACCGTCTTGTGAGTTATCTCCATTCTGGTCTTCGCCTTCACCTCCATTTTCATCGAAGCTTAAATCCTCCATTCCGCCACCGGGTTCTGGTGGAAGATCATCAGCTCCCATGTCAGTCGGTGTTTGTTCGTTTGTCTGACCTTGTTGCTGATCTGATGCTTCTGCTGGAGGATCTTCTGAAGGTGTGAATGGTTCAAGCAGATCCCCGTCTGCTTCCATAACAGAATAGAACAAGTTCATATCATCCATCCTGAACAATCACCTCTTTCATGTTTAGTACGCCGATTTCGGATTCGCGAACCGTTGTTTGTGAGCAGCTGAAGACATATCAACAAGTTTCTGACGCATACGCATCAGTTTGTACAACTCTTGGCGATCTGCCTCTGATTGCCGTTCACCCCATCTGCTTCCGCTTTTCAGATATTCGATCTTTTCATCGATAATCTGAATCTCAGTTGCAATTTCTCGATTTGCCTCTTTACGCAGGCGATCACGATCAAGCAGTTTTGCTCCTTCGACGCCAAGATCTAAGACGCCAAGCCAAGGAGCGATGGAATAGAACAATGCGAACTTTCCAGTTTTAATTGCCAATCTTGATACCTTATAAAGCGCAGACCGGTAAGATGGATTTTCGACCAGATCCGCTTTCACACGGTCTTCATCTCTCTTGATGAAAGAATCAACCGTGGTGCGCAACCAATCTTTGGTTCTCCTTATCGGTTTCCTGATTGCTTTGCCGGTGTTCATGACTTTTTGTACACCGCGTTTCAGAGTTTGCTGCGCAGGTAGCGTAGCTCTGTCAACGTCCATAGCGGTCGTCAACATATCTCCCTTCGGAGGGTTGCCAGAAACCGATTCAACAAATAGGGGCTCTTCGGAATTCAGAAGTGCGAACACCTCTTGAATACTTCTTCCGGTAGAAAAAGTATTTGAATCCTTAGAATTTGAAGAAGGTCTGGTATTATCTTTATTGTTTGTGGGTGTATTATTAGAGGTGGGATTTGTCTGCTGATGAGAAGACAAATCATTGTGATTTGTGACATTTGACGTCTTTGATCTGTTGGACAGATCGTTGTTCGTCGTTGTATTGTGAGAATTTGTGTAGTTGTTCGTGATGTTGTAAACAACCGTACCAGGCCCAGCTTGTGAAGCCGGTTTCACTTCGCCTTTGTAATCCGCTCCAAGCATATCTCCGAGCGATTTGGCATTAACATCCAATCTCGCGTCGATAGATGCTGCTAAATCTTCCGGTTTATTTGCAGGAATGTCAGGAGGAAGCTGGATGTCCGTAATCATCGGATCAATCTCACCAGTTGCATCCATTCGATTCCGCATATATTCCGGAACTTCGATGTCATCATCGTCATCGTTGTCATCAGCATATGCAGAAGCCGTAGAACGTTTCTTCTGTTGCTGTTTAGGTTCCTCTTCGACTTTCTTGCGTTCGTCAGAGAGTCCGAGACGGGCTTGGATGTATCGTGGCATCTCACCATTCTCTGCAGCTTCCTGAACCAGAGAATACGATTCGGTCGTCAGCCACTTTGCAATTGTAATCGCAGACGAACCCATGTTGTACAATGTGTCACCGATTGTCTCGATGTCTGCGTCAAGTGCATCATGGAATGATTCACAATATCTCATATCAGAAATCGAAAGGTCGCCAAGTTCCTTCATAATTTGCAACGCATATTCGGCAACCTGTGAAGAACCTTCGATCGAAGTCTTGGTTTCCTTTTTCTTTTGATATGGATTCACGGCATGCGAATTCTGATTGATTCTGCCACGAATACGTTTGATGAATCCATCCAGTGTCTCAGCTTCTTTCTTCTTCTCATCCATCACATGATACAGGATCGTGAAATAGATATGTGAGTCAAAGATATTGAACGTGGTGAGCAATGTGTTATTTGAGATGATCGCGTTCTCATTGTTTGCCAAATTCAATTTGAAGAAGTCTTCCAGGAATTGGATTGTTCCTTCCTTATCCGTTTTGAACGTAGAGAACAAATCGATTCTTCCAAATCGCTTTGCTCCTTCATTCTGACGCATAATGGATGTATACGATTTCGTGTAATCCTTGAATTCAGCCTTATCGGTTTCCGCAACCTTATCAGGATTCACGAATACACGAACAAGAATTGCAGGAACGACAGCATCTCTGAATGCACCAGGATTAATCGTTGCCGTTTTAAATAGTGCAGCCAGATCATCCGTGTCGTCACATGCACGCAGACGATGCAACATGTCATCAATTGATGCAGTGAACTGCTTTGAGACGTGCCACTTTCCTTTGCTATACCGGATTCCTTCAACCGCAGTTGTGAAGTAATCGATCTTCGCAGCTTCCTGAACATTCTCATTGATTACAATAGTGCAGTTCTCCAGATCACCAAATGACTGAAACCGTTGGATTTCAGTATCAGGTTCCATCTCTTCCGGAAGCTTGATTTGATCATTATCAAAGACGCTGTTGATGTAGTCTGCGGCATCAAACAACTTATATTCACCGGGAAGCTTTGCAATTGATTCAAGCTCCGGCATCGGAATCGGAGATGTGAATGTCGTGATTGCTTCACGATATCCGGAAGGTTTGGTAAACAACTCGAATGAATAGATACCATTCATCAACGATTCATATTTGTCAAAGTTGTTGGTGATGTACTGAAGCACTTTGAAACCGATAAATGCATGGAACATATCAGATGCACTCTTATCATCACCGGATATGATCTGCACCCATGGATTCGTGGCATCACCAGGTTCTTCCTCAACGGCTTCCTTGACGCCCTCATCGGGTGTTACCGGAGTAGGAGTTGCGGCTTTCTCCGTTACGAGACGCTTCAATGTATTCAGCGTTTCAACTGCTTTATTCGGATCTTCAATCCAAGATGGTTCAACGTTGTTCAGCCATGACAATGTACGTGCCATGATACGATCCAATTCGAAATCGTTGTCAACAACGGGAAACGATTTTGTTTTAAACCCAGATGCAAAGAAGTTGTTCATTGAATCAATTGCAACTTTGATGTTATCAAAGTACCGTTTATTGATAACAATCTGCATTGTGATATTTCAACTCCTTTCATGTATAACTGTCGATGTATTTGATTCGGGTATACATCTGACCCAGTTGGTTGTACGTAATACCGACAACAACATTCTGCATATCTTTTTGATGATATGTGAGTGTTTCGGATCCGGAGATCCGAATAATCAGTGCAGGATGTCCATCTTCTGTAATGTCGTTATATACATCAACCGTGATTCCAACATAACCAAGTACGTTCAGCTGGTCATCCAGCTTACTTTTGATCGTGTTTGGAATTGTTCTGTCATCGGAATATTCATGCAGATATTGTTCAATGTCGATCCCCAGTTCGGGGATCGAAGGAAATTGTCCTGGTTTCATTTTGAGCAACATCAGAATGGAATTCACGCACATTTGGAATGTCGACAAAACCTTGGGTTTGCTCATTTCATCGGCATCAAACAACACGTCATATCCGAGGGTCTGTAAAACCCTCGGATATTTCGTATCAATTTCTGCCAGATAGATACCAGTCTGATCAAGCATGAGGATCACCTCATTTGAGACCAGCATTCATCAGAATGCTCAGAGCTTCACGGCGGATTTCACCACGAAGCGGAATGTGCATCTTGCTGCCGTCATTCTGCTCAACGACAATTGCTTCATTCTGCAGTCCCATGATTTCTGCAGGAGAAATCTGGAAGGATTCGCAGATTGCACGCATGTCTTCAGACTCTTCTGCGCAATACTTTCCGAGTTCCTTCAGGAAAATGACGCATCCTTCTGCATCAGGCTGGAGAATTGCGCTTTCCTGGTGAACAATCGGAGAGATATCGCCGTCAGCACCTTCGTGAGATGGATAGTCAACAAGGTCGTAGCAGATGACCTTTGTGACACGCATGTTCGGCTGATTGTAACCGGCATTCGGAATCATAGTTCCGAGCAAACGAACAGAGAAAGACGGAACCATTCCCAGGTCGACAATCTCTTGTGCAACCTGGCGACCGCATTCACAACCAGGATCGGTTGTAATGATTGCCTTATACTTACTGCCTTCGAGACGATTGTTCCGAATGATATGGGAACAACGAGTCGGTTCCGGAATTGTCATTCGGATATCGGTGAGACGTTGGCCGGCAATTTCCGGATTCGGGTGATTCAACTCACCCCGCCACTTGTTATGGCGCTTCAGCTCAGCAATGCGTTCGTCCTTAGCGACGACAGCACAGTAGTTGACAGGGTCGTATCTGCGGTGCATTCTGTTGTAACAGTCAAAAGTTTGAACAGTTGAGTCAAACTCGACATATGCATGCCCGTCCACTGAACGGAACAGCTTGTATCCACGCGGATCAACTCTGTAATCCACGAGACCACACTCAACAGGTGCTTCCTGAACATAGCATGCTGTCTCATACTTGTTCGTCTGTGTGCTTTTCAATGGCATAACCTTAACCTCCTTCTTTATAGTATTATACTTCGGACGATGCATTCAGAAGTTTGTCAACAACGTCATTGATTCGCTGCATGATATACACCGCAACAAAGCAGATGTATGCTTTGACAATAACGTCATTTGGTTCACCGTATTTCCGCTGCATCGGAATGATAACCGGTCTGCCGGGAATGGCACGGTCAACCGCCGTTGGAAACTTTGTAATGCGTCCCATGTATTTGCTGGTGTTAATATCGACAAGACGATTTCCTTCCTTTGTAATGAATACAAATAGGATCAGATCAATCAGTCTGCCGATATCTTGTTTTTCGACTTTCTGCGCAAATTTGTACAGAACTTCCGGTTGTTTGATTGCTTTCAGATTGCAGACGGCTTTGTACGAAGGATTCATTCTCCGGTACAAGTCATCACCATTTGAAATACGCCGCAACAAATTCACACGGATCTTTGTCAGTTCCAATGTTTCAACCGTTGTCGTATCGTCCGTATCTTCTGCAACAGAATTATTTGCTTCAACGTCGGCGTAGTAACGTTGTGCAAGTGTTCTCATGTTTTGGCGGAATGTGTTTCGAACACGATTCAACATATCGGCCAAAATCTGAGGAGTCAAACCCAGACCAATCCGGGTACGATAGAATGCATAACATGTTTCAATGGATTCACCAATCCACGTGACCATGTTCTCATCCTTCACGATGTTCCACGAACGGTCGAGGTGCATGTAAGTATACTCCATAACAGACGGGATTGGAGGTGAAGGGAATGACATTGCAAATGACATCTGGTATGACGTCAAACCGTATTGCTGACGTGCGGAATCACGCAAACGATTTCGTCCACGATTTCCGTCGCGTCCAATCGTAAGCGTATCATTCTTTGGATCGACCGCCGTAATAGAATCCGAATAGATCAACGCCATTACGTGAATGATGTTCGTCGGATACGCAACGATCGAATTCCAGTCAGATGCATTGACGTGTTTCTGAAGAATGTCCTTGATGAGTTTCTTCATCTCAAGTGGAGTGAATCCAAACAATCCCAACACATCATCAACATATCGACGAGGATAGATAACCTTCGTAGTTGGAAATTGTTTTGCAAGCATTTCAGCATTGAGATCAATGAACTCATTTCCCAAATCCAGATATTTTTTCAATCCAGATGGAGATTTCAGAACCTTGATAACAGGATCCAACAGTTTCTCTTGGATCTCAATGCGTCCTTCATCGCTCAGTGTAGACTCTTGGATGAAATGCATTGCCTCCTCTTCAGATAAAAAGGATTGCTCCATGACAAACATATTGGATCATCCTTTCTGAACTCAGCGGCGATTCTTCTTCTTTTTACCGTAGTATGGTTTCTCTTCTTTGGTCTCCTCGACAGGAGTTTCCTCTGCCGGAGTTTCTTCGATCACGTCGACTGCTTCGAGCGACTCTTCGATTGCCGGAGCTTCCTGCTCTTCAGTGAAAGTTGTGATTTCCTCTTCCGGAACATCAACGATCTCTTCAGGCTCGACAGCAGGTGCCGTCTCTTCAACAGCAACTTCCGGAGTGAGATATGGCGTGAGAGTCGGAACCTCGAACTTCGGTTCTTCCGGGACAGGTTCGACCGGAACTTCACTCTTCGGAACGACAGCCGATGCAACGACCGGTGCCGGAGTTTCTGCAGGTTTGGCGGTCTTTTTCGCGGGAGGTTTTGCTTTCATAAAGTATCTCGGCGTAATCAGCTCGCCAGTGGTAGCAGAGTAGACCTTAACACCGTTCATATTCAGCAAGCGACGAATGCTGTTCTCATTGAGATCAACACCACGTGCCGGAAGAATGCCGATGCCAGCGATAGCTCCGCGTCCAGTAACGTTAACTTTCATGATTAACATCCTTTCTTTAAATAGATTCTCGATTGATATCCTTCATGTTCGCATGAAGTCTTTCAATGCTATAGTAAGATTCTGAAATCAGATCTGTCTTGATGCCCATGGCAGCAAGATACAAATCTGTCTGCAGCACAGTTGGCTTATCATAGACACCCGTCTTGATATCTTCCAACTTCACAGATCCCGTTCGAGAGATCTCTTCGAGCATATTATCATACTCTGTGACGTTGTCTCCACGTGCTCCAGAGATTTCAGACAGAATCACATCGGCACCTGCACCTGCAAGCAGTTCATTCTCAACACCTGTCGTGGTACCTGCTTTGGAATCACCCTTAACAGCACCAGTATTTTCATCACGATCCGTATCAGTGATCGTCAGACCCGTCTTCTTCATGACCATCTGCTGCGGACGTTTTATGTTGAGATAACCGACAAGCACAGGCTCCTTGGTTCTTACAGGTCGGTTGGGGTCAGATGACAAGTGTGGCATGTATACATACTCGAAAAGTGGAATCCCGAGAATATTCGCAGCATTCTCGATGTTCTCGAATTTCAATCTTCGAGACTCCGGGCCAAACTCTTCGATATCCACACGAATATTTGATTTCGGATCCGCAAGGAATCCTCTGATCCATTGGTCGAATTGTTCATCTGACATAGGCTGGAACATTCGACGATATTTCTCAGCATTCTTTCCAGAAATATCCAATGCCCGCAAAACTTTGTCGATCAACTCTTCAACTTTCTTCCGTTTGTCAGTCATTTGTACTCCTCCTTTCGTACAAAAGTTACTGAAACGTTTCATAGTATAATAGTGTGATATTACAGAGAGGGCCGAAGCCCTCTCTGCAAATAGTACTCGTATCAGAGCTTAAGTTTTGTTGAGCTTTCTTGCCAACTTGACAACGAGATTATATCGTTTAGATGAGAAATTTTCCTTGAGGTCCAGCATGATCTGATTCCAGTCGTCTTCTGTCATATCTTTGGTTGGGTTTGTTGGAATAGATTCGACATATTTTCCATTCTGGTATGGCTCAAATAACCATTTGTTGGGTTGTTTACATGCCAACATGATATCTTTTACAATACCCGTCGCTTGGGGATCCGCGTATAATTGGAAGCATATCAATTTACGGAGTTCGTCTCCGTTTTTCTCCTTTATCCATTTACGAATGGTAGGAGTCAACCCATCTTCAGAAATTTGGTCATTATCGTCAGATGTTTTTTCAACACCAGGTTCACGCATGATATCATTAATGTCATCATCAAAATCGGGATTATCAGGAACATCATTGTTATTAACATAAGATATTAATTGCAGATACAGCGACATCCACCGAATTTTCAGCATGATATGTTTGTACATATCCGATACGTATTTATCAATTGCACGTATCATTCTCTCTTTCGAAATAGTTTGTTTCCCCATATCTAACACATCATGAGTATCTCCATATTGATCCAAATCATCATGCGTGATCGTGTCAACGACAGCATTAATCTTTTTCACAACCTTAATAGATGCATCAAAATTTTGTTGCATTTCTGCGATGGAATGAATAAATTGCCCTTTTGTGACTAATTTAAAATAGTTCGGATTGGGCGGATGTCCATTCTTTGCGTTTTGTAAGTCATTCTCCAAATATGCTATGCCGTCTTTCATAGTACTGAGAGAGCTGGACCAGCTTCCATCAAAATTATTTTGGAATAATCCGGCATAAACTTGATCAATGAATATATCATTGAATACGAAATTTTTGTCAATTTTGTTCAGAAATTCCTGCTGCTTCTCTGTATCATTTTTAAAATCATTAAAAAATTCATCATTCAATGGAACGGGAATTATCGGCGTATCATCAGGCACGTTATATCTCTTAACAATGGCTTTCGCAGTTCTATTTAATTTAAACTGAGAAAGCTTGATGACGATACGTTGGCACATTTGCTTGATAAAACGTACCAGTTTTGCGATGATGTTTGTTTTCCGGATAGTTTTCGAACCATCGGTCGTTGCTTCTTGAAAAATGCCGAATGCGCTCAAGTCATCATCTTCAGCATATTCCATCAACACAAGCATCTTGTCATATGATTCAATCAATGACTCATATACTGCGTCTTCAGCTTCTGTAGCTGCAGTTTGAATGTCATCAATTTTCAATAACAGTTCATTCATATTGAAGAGCTCCTTTCATGAGCAAATTTTTACTAAACCGTTTGATTATGATGGGGGCTTTCGCCCCCATCACATCATTTTCATTGAGCCGATTCAGTGACCGTGATATTGTTGTTCTTCACAACATTGTGCAGATGCTGATCGAGATCCTCAGATTCTTTCGGATCAATCAGATTTTTGGCATACGTTGTTCCAATGTCTGTTTCTTCCAACTGCGAGAAGTTTGCGACAATCCATTCGCAATACTTCTTGACATCAGGATTGAGTTTCTCCCCAGAGTTTAACAGTTTCTTTGCAACGATCAACGAAGAATATGCGCGCTCTTCAGCCGATGGATGTGGATCGAATGACAATTTTCCGATCTCACGTTCCAACGTGACAAGCTTCTGAAGACGACCGCTGTCCATATTATTCGCAGTGAATCCTCTGAAGTCTGGACCCAGATTCATGATGACTGGGAATTGATACATTGAAGCAAACAAATCCGCATAGTATTCGTCTTTGTCAGTCTTTTTCATCCACTTCTCAAGTTCATGTGTCATGATTTCTTCAGACACAGGATCATTCGGAACGACATTACCACCAATGAAGATGAACATCAATCCCAATGGAACATGCTTCATTGGAATCAGTGCAAAGCCAACAATTGCCAAACCAATACCAATGATTTTGCGGATAATATAACCAGCTTTCTTGGCTTTAGTTTGACGAGCTTTCTTGGTCGGATCATTTTCTGCCACATATTTCTCAGCGGCAGCAATGTATTTATCAAGAACTTCAATGTTTGAAGAATCATTGATAACGACATTCTTCAGATCAGTAAGCTGACTCTTGTCATACTTCGTGGATGCGATTGCCAAAAGACGTTTTGCAAGCTTTGACTTCGTTGAACCCTTCATCTTCTTGGTACTCAACGAATCAAGCGTGTTCACACAGTTCGAGATGATTGTGCGGCGCAGCTTCTTGTTGTCAGTTGACGATGCCATTGCAAGTGCGGATGAAAGCGTGAAGACAAACTCACCGTTTTCCTTTTCCAATGAGCAAACAACATTGTGCCAAATCTCATGGAGGATGTACGATGTGACAACCTGGCCGAACAATTCACGATTCTTTGTTGCAGGATTCAGTCTGAAGACTTTTCCAGCAAAGTCAATATCGATCGGGGTTCCATGCAGTTGGAAACCTTTTGACTTTGAAACCGTGATTGGTTGGTTGATGTCATTTGCCCATGTTGTAGATGCATCGACCATTTCCCGACCCTTTTCGTCTCTGGTGTCATAAAAACGAATGGCAAGATGACAATCAAATTGTCGTTCGATGCATCGAATACCTTCTTTGAATTTGTCATTTCTGCAGATGTCTTTCAAGGAAGGCTCGGTTTCCATAAAGGATAACCGAGCCGCATTAAAAAGGCTGACCGCCTTCATGATGTTGGTATTATCAAAACGCATGTGCTTCAGATCACTGATCGGGGGTTGTACAGACCCTGTCTCTGATTCCTGAATCATTGCATGTGTCGGTTGGACAAAATCAAATCCAGTTGCATGGAGAAGATCATATCCGAGCGTCGTTGTACCATCGAACTTGTCCATCAGATCCATGAAGTATGCGGACTCACCGATTTTCATGGAAAGGTCATTGGCAGTCTTGTCGATATCCATCTTGATATCATCATTGGTTTTAACACCTTGCATGATATCAGCTTCCTCGTCAGAGAAATATGAACTCTTCTGAGGTTCCGGGGCCTTATCAGGTTCAGATATGAAATCAGGAATCTGCTTGGAAGATCTGAGTTCACGAACCTTTGCAAGTGCTTCCGGGCTGTTGTTCATATCCACCAATCCAGATGAATACGCAATGATCTCGCTGCCGTCAGCTGCAGTAAATCTGCCAACAACTTCACCCTTTGAAGGATCTGCCTGTCGTTGTGATTCAATCGCCTTATTCTGTGCGATCATGTTTGCTTGATATGTATTCAGCTTCTGATCGATACGTTGAGAAATATTATCAAGTACTGCGCCGATCGCACATACGATTGCTTTCGTATTTGCAGATGGATTCTTCATGTCCGGTGTTGTAATACAATCACCGGACACGCTGATCTGCTTTGCGCGATCATCAACGATGATATTCGACGCAGGAATCTGATACATTGCAGCAACAGATTCCAACGCTTCAACAAGCGTGTTGGACTCTCTGATTGCTTTCTCAACAGCTTCTTTTGTAGGTGTGACAGAGTTTCCCTGCAATGTCACATTTGGTGCTCCGCTGTTAACGGGCAACGGGTTTCCTGCTTGATCAAGTGCCATTATTCACACCTCCTTTATTATTTTTGCTCTGTTCCTGGAGCTGGAGCAACCGGAGCTTGCGGTTGCTCCTCAGGCTTCACATAGTTTCCACTTTGATAACCCTTAAGGATTTCAGTGTAGATCCTGTATGAAGTATTGAAGAAAATGTTCGTGATTGCGTTCATCACATTGATATGATAAATCTGCGCACACTGCTGGAAGATGTCGAACAGTTGCTGTGCACGGCTCGTTGTTCCGCCATTGTTGTTGTCAGCTTCCTGGAAGAGATCGCCATTCACATCAGGCTCGGCCGACTCTGTTGTTGCCGGCTTCTGTGCAGCGGCTTCTTCCTTTTTGCGAATCTGCTCGAGAACCTTCATACCGTCCTGCAGAGACTTCACCATGACCTTACAGGTTTCATCAACAAGCTTCTGCGAATTCATGAGATCATTGACGAGCGTGTTCCATTTATCCACAGGAAGAGCACCACTGAACGACACATCTGCACCAGGATTGATCTTTCCATACAGCGTGTAATTCTGAACAGCTTGGGCCAATTGCTTTGTATCCGTCATCGCAGCAAGCTGTGCTCTTGTGTTATCATCACCTGGAAGAATCTCCTTCTTGATTGCGACAGCATCAACCGGAGTATCTTCGTCCTGATATGTTTGAAGTGCATTGCGGACAGCATCTGTTCTGCTCTTAATATCATTGAGCGGAATGTTGTACAGCGGGAAATTCTTCATAATCGGAGAGAACCGGTTATTCTGAATTGCTTTCGAGACTTCATCGTTTGTCTTCTTATGCGCATTCACCCACTGAACTTTCGCGCCATTGATCTTAGAGAACAACGGAGAGATATTTGCAAGTTTCTTCTGAATCCACTCGATGAATTGACGCATAACCGTTGCGAGTTTATTCAGAACACCAGTCTTCGGTACAGTCTGTTGACCGGTCTTCTGATCTGTGAACGAAACGGTTGGAGGATCAGGTTTTGCACCAGCTGTGGTACCATCTTCCATATAGACGAAGGATTCGCAATATGTATAACCAGGAATCATTGTATCTTTCATATCATCAGAATATGTGATGATTGTGCAGTGGTTATCATAAAGCTTGATGACATTGCGCGTGAAGCATTCGCCGAGAACTGCAAGGATATCTTTCACGAGATCCTTGTTTGCACAGTTCCAAGGCTGTTCATTGATCACTGCCATCATGACACCAGCAATCTTCATCAGATTATTTGCCAGCTCTTCGTTTGTCTTCAATGAGCAACCACAATACATGCGATGCAGCATCTTGAGCGTGATTGCGATCGGATGACGATTCTCGTTTCCGAGCGTATCCATACGATAGTTGCCATCCATGAAGTTGTTGCCGTACGCGATCTTGTCGAGCCAGTTCACGTCCGTCAGGAATCCTGCACGATCATATTCAAAACCGAGCGGACCATTGTGATTACCACAGCACGGACGGAAGTATGGTTCGAACATTTGCAACGTTGAAGAGCAGCTGAATCTGTCAGGAACTTTCTTAACGGATGCAGCTTCAACGAGCATTGCATGAATCGGTGAGCGGGAGTCTTTCATGATGAAATGCAACGCGCTTCTCGTGTCTTTGAAGTTCGGTGTGCAATCTTGCAGAACGATGTTACGCATATTGCAATCAAATGGCATGCGAGAATGAATCCGCATATCTGGTTTGATGATGCAGAACTCAGTCACATATTCAGAGAATGTCTTTGTGTCTGCATTCTTTGCAAACCGCTTCAGACGAGTTGTAACTGCAGCGGAATCATACATAGTGCACGGTCCCTCATACAGTTTCACAAATTCGTTCGAATTCATGTTTGCAAGCGCCTTAGACATATCATCCGGAGACGGAGAAGCCTTGTCAGAAATCTTTCCGATGAACTCACCAATGATAGAGTTCACGAATGCCGAGCAGATCTTCTTGTTGTTATCGGTAGACTCCGCAGCATTGTCATTGAATGCTTTCTTTACCAGCAAACCGAGATCATATTTTGTCTTACCAGAATCAATGCGATCCTTGATAGCCTGCTTCATGTCATTGACAGAACGATTTGGTGCATAGAATCCGTAAACGCAAATCTCACCGGCGATGTTGTTCAGCATCTTGATGGATTCACGACGGAGACCCTGTGATGCCGGGGCATATTCGGTTGTCGCGAATGTATAGGAATACAAATGCTCGAGACCAGGATCGAATGAAATTGCAGCATGCGACCATTTGGAATTTGTGAACTTCTTAATGGTCTTGGAGACGATGTTCGTTCCAGAAACCAGAACAACGTACACCGGCTTATTACCGCGCGTAGAAACACTTTCCTGTGTGACAACATTTTCCTTATCCTTACGGAGGTATGTTGTCATCGGTTCACAATAACCGATCATTTGCGTCAGCATACATGTGTTCAAGCTGACAGTAAACAGGATGAATGTTTCAATGTAAGTCATTACCGTCTCACAGTTGCAGCATACAAACGATGCATTCTCTTTCATGGACGTTTTGATGACATCAGGAAGTTTGTTGACGATTGCCTTCATCGTTGCGCCGAAATGCATCTTGTTGATCGTCTCGTAATCCTTCTTTGCATCCTTTGCACGACCTTCCATTTCATCCTGAGAGTACACGCATCTGTCGAAGAAGGTATTCTCGGTTTGAACCAGAAGATCCATGAGTGTCATGTTCCGTTCATCTGGATATGTTCCCTTTGCAAAGACATTATCCGGTGCAACGCAGTCGCCCATGTTCTTTGAAATGAACACTTTTGCCATTTCAACGGAGAATTTCTCCAAGTCAGCAATGTCGCATGCGACCAGCTTCATGGAGATTGCAGTGAACAATTTCGAAATATATTCCGAAATATCGTTCGGCGTAATATACCGCATGTCGTAGCGGCAATTGCAGATGCCGTATTCTTCGCTGAATCCTTTGCCACTGACCAAACTTTGAAGATGGTCCAGTGTATCATCATATGTTTTGATAGCCTTTTCAAATGATGGTTTGAATTCAGGCGAGAATTCAACAGCTGGTTTTCCATCGAACTTGTTGTGATCCACAACAGCCGTTGTCTTAGTATCAGCCATGTCGAAAATCTCCTTTACATAAATTTGATCAAAACCCTCTGCACAATGAGAGGTTTAACAGTTCGTTTTCATATAATATAAAGGTATTCTTTTTCGTGAAAATTTTTTGATTTTTGAAATATATAATCATTCCCAGGAATGATTTCATATCATAATTCTTGGTAGTGTTATGGAAATTCTGCCAGGTCATTATAATTGGGATTATTTTTGATTTTTCGTTTGTCCGGGAAGCAACATTGGATTGACATCCAATGTTGGAAATAATAAAAATTTCGTTCACTTCGTTCACATCATTTTTATTATTTCCGGAAGATTTTATAAAAGAATATCCGTCAATTGGTCGACAAAAATTTAATCTATTTTAATAGAATAGATGGAATCAATAGAAAGGAGGTTGCATATTCTATGCGCAACACTCGTTGTCCTTTTTGTGGAAAGATATTTAACGATAAGCACAAGTATTGTGATCATATTGCGTTGAAACATAATGAACAGATACCTGACGATCAACAACCTCTTGAGTTTGCTTATTCATTATTGGTGCATAAACCAGTTGGCCGAATCTGTGTGATTTGTAGAAAGAATCCTGTCAGATTTAATAATGAGACATTGAAGTATGACAGACTTTGTGACAATCCTACATGTAAAGATGAATATGTCAAACTCATGAAAGCCCGAATGGTTCGTGTACATGGGCAAGAGCATCTTCTCAATGATGCAGATATGCAACGTAAAATGATTTACAATCATCACAATGCAAAAGACTTTGTATGGGACGATGAACACAAGTTCCGGATCATAGGAACTTACGAAGAAGACTTCTTGAGAAAGTTGAAATCAATTGGGTGGTCTCCAAATGACATTATCGCACCATCTCCAAACAATTACTGGTACAAATGGAAAGATGGTACAACGCATTTGTACATCCCAGATTTCTATATTCCATCGCTCGCTCTGGAAGTTGAAATCAAGGAATCGGATAATCAACATCCGAGAATGGCACATGAGCGTGAGATGGAAGCGCTCAAAGACAAACGTCTTGCTGACGAAGAAAAGAAGACGAATATCCATTACATCAAGATTGTTGACAAAAAATATGATGATTTCATGCGAGACTATGTTAAGTCCGATGAAAATAAACCTGATTAAGGAGGATCATTAAAGTGGAAGGTAATTATATTTTGGAGGCTGTTGAGGCTATCGACAATTCAAGTATTGAGGCGGAGATCAATATTATTGATTCACTGATCAATGCGTATGTGAAGGAGTATACAATGCTCCAATACACTGATTCAGCTGTTGTCCAGGAAGCAGGCGGCATTAAGCTTCCGCCAAAAGATAAGGTCGTTCCGCCAACGGGAAGAAAAGGTGAATCTCTCATCAAAAAGATCGTCTTGTTCATTCCACGGCTGCTTATCAATGCTATCGTATTGATTTTGCGAGGTGTCGACAAGTTTGCTAAATTCATTTCCGGTTCAAAGAAAACTGACGAAATGCCGGTGCAGGTACCTTTCGTTTATGAATTCTACATCTCGATGGCTGCATTGGATGAACCGGATGCGTGGCTGCGAGGCATGGTCGAAATATTCTGTGATGCTGATGTAATTGACGATATATTTGTTAACGAAGACGGTGATACATTTGCAGACAGACTCTTCAAAAGCACCACATCAACCCAGGTTAATATCTTGGATCTCACAGAAAAACTTATCGAAGACATGCGTGAATCTGGCAGTGATGAAGACATGACCAGAATGATACCATGGACTGAGGATCTACATAACCAACTGGTTGCATCAAACCAAGGTCTTGCTGGCCAACCGCGAAATATCGCGCGTCAAATGCGTGGTATCATTATGAAGCTGAATGCAATAAACTCAGAAATGAAGGACAGCAATCTTTATTCGGATGCAACTCGTGAAAACATCATGAAGCTCAGAAACGATATAATGTATATCGTAAATGTATATAACAAAGCAAACCAGGCATGTAATCCGCCAAAGGCTTGATCAGATTCTATTCATGTAAAAAAAAGGAGGAATAACACATGGCGAAGCCGAGAAAAACTGAACTTCCGGATGAAGTTTTGAAATGGATGAATCCGGATATGGAAGATGAGACTACGTCGGGTAAGGGAGACGACGAAGATCTCGAAGTAACTCCCGAAGGCGTCGGTGCTGGAGGATTCACAAATTCTCCATTGGTGACATATACGAAGCTGTCACCATTCAAGAACTCACCGCGTAATCAACCGATCTCGAAGATCATCATTCATCACATGGCAGGCGTTGCATCAGTCGAATCATTCGGCGAGATTGTTACCGCTCCTGGTCGTGAAATGAGTGCAAACTATGCTATCGGTAACGATGGACGCATTGGTTTGTATTGCTCGGAAGAAGACAGATGCTGGTGCTCATCTTCTGCATGGGTTGACCACCGCGGAATTGCAATTGAAGTATCAAACTCCAAACTTGGAGAACCTTGGCCAATCTCCAAGAAAGCATGGGATTCTATGATCAATCTGTGTGCCGATATCTGCAAACGTAACAACATTCCGAAGCTGGTTTACACTGGTGACAAAACAGGTTCACTATGCTTCCACAGATGGTTTGCTGCGACAGGTTGTGTTCCGATTGATACAACCGAATTGCTCACCGAAAAGGGCTGGCAATATCTGCGCGATCTGAAGATCGGTGATAAGGTCGCAACAGTAACTACGAAAAACTTCTGCATCAAGTTCAATCCGATCGAGAACATGGTCACTCCGAAGTTGGATACGGTATACCATGTCGGTGATATGACGATCACACGTGATCACAGAGTTCTGAATCAGGATCCTGGAAAAATGGACGGATACAACCTGAAGCAATATCAGCTGATTTGCGATGGTCCATTCTCCGTTCCGTGCGCAGGTTACACTACATTCCCGGGACTGGACATCTCTTCTTCCGAGATGGTCTTCCTGTTGGAAATGCAGCGCATCGGAAATCTGTCTGACGATGGGAAAACTCTCGAGTTCTCATACATCACAGAAAATCAAGTTGGATACTTTGATACCCTGGTGAAGAACTGTGGGTTTGAATGCACCCGCACGCAGGATGATCTCGGACCGGTGGTTTTCCGCGTCACATCAATTCGCGCATTGTCTCTGGTGAATCGTTTCTTGTCTGGAAAAGACTTCACTTGGGAATGGCTGAAGATGAATCCGACACAGTTCTCGTATTTCATCTACAAAGTCACGACGCATGAAAATGGTACATGGAACAGACATTATCATTCTGCGTCGAATGTCAATGTTGATGTCGTTCAGGCAATCTGCGCATTGAACGAGCGTGCCACGAAGTACGATCCAATCGATGGCATCCTGTACGTGTCAGACACTGGAAGCCGCAGTGTGAATCCACGGGAATCTACAGCACAGGAAAACATCATGGTTTCCTGTGTTACCGTTAAAGGTGAATGCTTCCTGATGCGCCAGAACGGAGTTACCACTTTGACCGGCAACTGTCCTGGTGAATATATCTTCTCCCGCGCACAGCAGATCTGTGATGAAGTTAATGCAAAACTTGAGGAGCTTCGTGATGAAGAAATGCAAGAAGCTCTGAAAGAGCAAGCTAAACAGAAGGAAACTGCAAAACAGGAAGAAACACTTCCAGAAGTCGTTCCGGTTAAACTGGCAACGGGATGCATGGTTAAGTTCAATTCGCCGGATGCGACGTATTACACAGGTGCTCCGATTCCTGCATGGGTGAAGAATCAGAATTGGTATGTCACAAGCGTGATTGGTTCACGGGTTGTTCTCGGACGAAATGAATCCAATAACGCAAATATCAATTCCCCGGTTGATGCAAAGTATCTGACAGTGATTGAAAATGCTGCCGCACAGCCGGAAAAGAAGTTTGTTCCTTATACGAAGAAATTCATACAGGGAACAAAAATCTATGATATCAGCACCAAGATCGCAATTAAGATGATCACCGTTGCCGGCGTGTACACCATCGTCGATGAGGCTGTCACTGATGGTGTGAAGTACGGCAAACTGAAATCTGGTGCAGGCTGGGTGGTTTTGTCAGCAAATCCTAACATCACCAGCAATATCATCTGTGAAGGTGACACCGTATCGGTTATCAAGCCGATTACTTACGATGGGAAGGCATTCAATGTCTATGAGAAGTCATACAAGGTTCTCCGTGTCGCCGGAAACCGTGTCGTGATTTCTTCTGATGGAAAGAATGTCACCGCAGCTGTACAAGCATCGAATCTGATCAAACTTTAACCAAAAAAAAATAGATGGGGGCGCGAAGCCCCCATCTGTTCAATTCGTATATGTCAACTCAGAGACGTCACCGTCCCTGATGCATCTGATCGATATCTGGCACATCCCGTTGTTCGAATTATCGAACTGGGTGTACCATCCGATCAGGATGGTGTCCATCGTCTCTGTATCTATAACAATGGAACGCGAATTCGTCCGGTAAACCCAGTTGCCCCGGACGAATTCTATGATCTCTAACGAGCTTCCGTAACGGAACTCGATTCTATTTCCCGGGACTGTGAATGCACACCCCAGGATATATAACGGAATATATTTATATTTCATTTGTTTCATCCTTTCCTTTTCCTTTATTTTTTCTTTCAAAAAAGAACGGCTGTGCGTGTGCGCAACCGTCCCTTTTCAACTGCGGGATTAGAACCCACAGTTGACCGAGCCCTTAAGCCCGGCGGTACCACCTGCGTCGATCGTCGCAGGATCGATTCCATCGACGTCGATGTTGACGCCGCGCTTGGACTTGGACGTGGCAACGATAGTCATGGCCGTCAGGCCGCCGACCATGGCAAGACCGGCAACGGCAGTCCCGATCAAGACTCTACGTCCGACACGGGCGTTTTTGACAGCTTCCTGCTGGGTGATAGGGAGAGCTTCAAACTCAGCCTTTCTTGCCGCGCGCCGTTCCTTGCGGCTCGGCTTCAATGCCTTAGCGGCTTTGCGCTCTTCGCGAGCAGCCTTACGCTCAGCGCGCTTTTCAGCGCGTGCAGCCTTCTTGTCAGTTGCGGTTTCTGCAACGACGTCGTCGGCTTCTGCAGCGTCGTTCATCTCGGTGTTGAGATCTTCGAAGACCTCAACTGCGTTCTCAGCAGTATCTGCTGCAGCTTCCACTGCGATTTCATCCGTCGTTGTGACGATCTCGGCTTCCTGCTGCACCTGCTGTGCCTTGGTGGTGGCTTTCTTGGTATTGGTAGTATTCTTTTTCATAATGGTCCTCACTTTCTCCTCTTACGAGGTTGCGGCGACGCTAAGCTTCTGCGCCGCCTAAATCAAATTTTATTATGAATATTGGAAGTTGTTTTTACACTTCTTCCTTTATTCATAATAATAATATATATATGAAATATTAGATTTTCCGCAGAATTATTCCTTTCTGGATACACATATTATTTGCCCGATGACCCCGGGACTATCTAACAATCCATATTGGGTTTATCATGAAAATTCAGGAAAGTGAGGAATTGTTTATGGCTGAGCTTATCCGTTCAAATCCCCCGAAGCCTATGAATTATTCCACGGATTCGGTATTATTTGATGTCAGATATTACCGGCAATCCAGTCAAAATAAAGAGTGCTTTGAGGTTATAACTTGGAATCCTTTGACACGTCAATTGGAAGTGAACTATGAAGAACCGATCATTGATATCTGGTTCTTGAAACCGGAATTCCGCACAAACACATATCAGATTGCACAGGTGAACAAAGATCAATGCTATCCATTCTATTGCAAACCGTCTCAGGTTTCACGAGTAATTGCCCAGGAGATTGGTGGAGAATGGGAAGACTGGTATATGACCAATCGAGACCAATATGACAGAAATGATGTGACGAAACATATGTGTGAATGCCCATGGGTATTTGCAGCAGACTTTGAACCAACTGTGCACTTCCGCCTTAGATGGTTTGAGCAATATGGAAAGACCATCGATCTGACAAAGGTCAGTACAGCACAACTTGATATTGAGACCGATGTCATTGACAGACCCGCTGATCCGAAAGATATCTGGAATTCTCCCAATCCGATCAACGCAGTGTCATTGATACTCCCTCATGTCAAGATTGCAGTATTGTTTGCATTGGGTCCGCGTCCGAAACATAAGATTGATCAGAAGTTTTGGCCGTATCTGGAGATGCAAGAAAAGGAATACAAGTGGCTGTGCGAACATCAGGATGAATTTAAACGCATGATGCGTGAAGATGATCCTGACAACATGAAATGGTTGGAAGGATTCGATATCCGATTGCACATCTTTGAATATGATGATGAAATCAAAATGATCAAAACCGTATTTGATTACATCAACAAATATCGTCCGATGTTCTTGGAATCATGGAACGCGAAGTTTGACCATCCGAGACTGTGGCACCGCATTGAATATCTTGGATATGATCCGAAAGATTTCATCATCCCGAAAGATTTCAAGACGAACAGAATCTTCTATCAGGAAGATCAGTCTGGCAACTTCCAGATGAAAAACTCTCGAGATTGGTTCCAGACATCAACGTACACAATCTATATCTGCCAAATGAGATTGTTTGCGGCAATTCGGAAGTCACAACAAGAACGCCGTTCATATTCGTTGAATTCTGTCGGCAAAGATATGTGCAACATTGTGAAATTGACAGATACGAAATCCGGATCATTCCGCACGTTTGCATACACAGACTATCTGAAGTTCCTGCTATATAACTTCCGTGATACGGTTGTTCAATATGCAATCGAGCACACGACAAACGATTGTCGTACGTTGGTATCACGTTCATTCAACTTTGCGACGATATATTCCAAGTGTTTCCAAGAGACACACATCGTACGAAATGCGCGTGAGTATTATTACCGCAAATTTTCGAATACGGTACAAGCGTGTCGTTTGATTGTTGACAGAGATCTCGATACTGCATTCAAAGGTGCATTCGTTGCGCCGCCTGAAAAGAATGCACCGACTGGTTTGATCTTAAATGGTAAGAACCACAATAACATCATATTCGGTGCATTGGATGCTGATGCCGCATCCTACTATCCATCCACAAAAATGGGTATGAACATGGATCCAATGTCCTTGCTGTACAAATGTATCATTCCAAACAGTGTATTTGAAACGGGCGAGTGTGTAAACCGTTCATTGAATCAGGTATACGAATGGAATGACTCGAAGAACAAGCCACACCCAGAAGATATGTCGGGACCAATTATCAATGCATTCAAGAACAGAAATGTGTGTGCATTGATGAATAACTGGTTTGGTCTTCCAACGATTACTGAGTACATTGAATACTTGGATGCATGTGATACAAAAATAACAGAAAGAAGGATGTAACCTATGTCAGTTATGTGCTTTGATGATGATATTCCGTCGATCAATCTTGGAGAAACTTCCAAACGTTACATGTCATTATATGGTATGAATATCATATTGCAACGTGCGATTCCTATGTTGACTGATGGGTTGAAACCGATCCATCGCCGTATCATCTGGGCAATCAAACGCGCATCAAACGGTGATCAGATGAAGGTTGCTGAGATTCAGGGTGATACGATGAAGTTCTCTCCGCACTCTGAACTCGGAACTCGTTTCATTGTTGCTGGATTGGCACAGCCGTTTGCCAATAATGTCCCGTTGTTGGCGTCTTCATCTGGATATGGTACACCGACTTGTGGTGATGATGTTGCTGCTGCCAGATATTGGAGTGCGGGTATATCCAAATTCGCGATGGAAGTATTCTTCAAAGAATTTGACCCGAATGTAAACATGAAAGACAATTATGATGGGAAATATCGGGAACCGATTACGTTTCCATCGAAGTTTCCAACGATTCTGTTGAACGGCTCCCATGGTATTGCATACTCCATGTCATCTGATGTGCTCCCATACAATATCAATGAAGTCGCAGACGCAACAATCAAGCTGCTGAAGAACCCGCAAGCAAAAGTAAACTTGATTCCAGATTCACCGACAGGTTGTGATGTGATTAAGCGTGACGACACAACGTTCATCTTCCAGTCTTCATATGAAGTGGACAATGTTAACTATACAATCACGATTAAGAACACTCCGGTCGGTGAATATCTGACCGATATCGATAAGAAACTTCGTGAGATCCAGTTGTCGGCAAATCCAATCAAAGAGATCATGTCTGCAGACAATGAATCCGATTTGATTGAAGGCGGTTTCCGGTATGTCATTCGTTGTAAACCATGCAACCTGTATCAGGTGATCAATACGTTATTCCGTCGCGTACCGGGATTCCGGATTACTGTGTCAACACGTAACTGCAGCGTAGTTGACGCGAATAACCAGGTGCAATATTACAATGAACGACAAATCCTTTTGTCATGGATTGCCAACCGTTTGATCGAAAAGCGTGCATGGTATCTGAGACGTCTCGTTCTGGTGTCTACAGAATACAATATGCTTGACGGCAAGCGTTTCATGTTGTCTCCTGAGAATTTGTCAAAGACCATTCGAGTATTCCGAAAGTGTGAGACTGAAGAAGAAATCATCCAATCGTTGGTTGATGCATATAATGGTAAAGTCTCAACATCACAAGCAAACTTTGTCTCTGGTCTGAAGATGTCAAAACTGACAAACGGTGAGTACAAGAAAACAATTGCACGAATCGAAGAGATCTCCGAAGACATTACGAATTTGAAGGCAATCGTCAATGATCCGGAATGTGTTCGTGACAAAATCATTTCTGACATCAAAGATATCAGAAACAGATTCGGAAATCCGAGACGTTCAAAGATTCTGAACAATCAGGGTGGAGAGAATGTCAATATCGGAATCTGCCAGATCTTGACAGATGGAACGGTCTTATTCTCAGAGACAGAAAATCTGAACCATTTTGCATCAGATGTGACACCTATCGATGGTGATGAAGTGTGTCTCATTGATCAATATGGTAAATCGTTATGGGTTAATGTCAACCAAGTCCCGCATGACACACCTATCGCATTGACGGCTATCGGGAAAGAACCGATGGGTGCGTGCATCGCAGTAATTCCCCGGTCGTCACGATCAATTGTGATGCTGTCGAATCATGGCCGCATTAAACTGATGCCGATCGAAAAGATCCCGTCCAACCAGTCCAGAAAAGCATTAATGCCTCTGAATGATGGTGAATACATCGTGTCGATTCTGAATGTTGATCAGAATTCTGAAGACCTGTTGGTATATACCTCGGATGGATATGGAAAACGATTCTCTGTATCTGATCTGAATTCTGTCAATTCTCCGGACGCGCAAGGTCAATTCATCGTGAAGGGGTATGAGGTTGCTGGAATATTTGCAGTAAGTTCCAGTAAACCGTTCATTTTCTATGCTACACGGCTGGGACGAGTTCGTTTGAACAATGCCCGCTTCCTGGTTACAGGAAAGAAATTTGCAGGAGTGAAGCCAATCATCAAGCTGTCGCAGCAGGATGATTTGGTATCCGTATTCTGCGCAGATAAAGATCAGAGTGTGACATTGTATCATGCGGATGGACGGAGTTCCACTATCAATCTTGAATCATTGGATGTCGTCACAACAAATACCCCGCCGGCCAAACCGAAGCATGTTCCCGCAGTGAAAGTCATCAGAGCAACATTGTCATGAAAGGATGAGATCGATGAAATTGAAGGCCTTGCTTACGAAGAAGATTGTTTTGCCATCAAAGATTCAGAAGAAAGGTGGACACAAAGTTCTGACCAAAACCGAGGATTTCCGGCTGTATGCGATTCGTGATAAGAACGATGAGATTCTCGGTACAATACTTCTGACAGATGGACAGTTTGAAGTGTTAAACAACGCCATCAATCCGGAAGGAATATTTGTCACGACAGGGAAGTGAGTTAATTGTCATTCAAAGTGACAATTCGTGCGACGTCCATAACGGTGCAACCGGGAGAGGAAGCAATGCTCCCGTTAGCACCGTTATTGGATATGCATGAATACGAAAATGAATACCAGGAAACAACCAGTGTGTTGGGATACATGTATGATGAAGAGCATGACACATTGTATTTCCACAAGGGAGTTGATCTGGATTATCTGCGTCGTCTGTTGGGTGACGTTGAATTTGCATATGACAGATTTGACGAATACAAACAGATGAACTACCAGTTCGAAGAAGCTTTCTCTCCGCGTGATGATGACCAGCAGGACGTCATCGATTTCATTTCTGCCAAACCGCCATACCGAGATAATATCGCTGAACCACAAATATTTGTGGTGAAAAGAGGTGGATTCGGCAAGACATATTGTGCTGGATATGGCATGGGCGTTCTCGGAATGAAAACGCTCATTATCATGCACAGAGACACATTGCGCACGCAATGGATGAACTCATTGTACGATTTGAATGGATACCCATCATCTGCAGTGTATGAACTCACATCATCTGCTGAATTGGACGCCATTGCGCGGGGAGAACTTAAACTTGATTATGACGTGTATCTGATGACACATGCAACATTCCAAGCCGCGTGTAATCGGCTTCGAGATTGCGAGTTAATCAGAAACATCACGAAGAATCTGTACATCGGATTTAAGATTATTGATGAAGCCCATCTGTATTTCAAGGATACGCTGTTGATGGATTTTCTTTTCAATGTGAAACGGAATCTGTATCTGACAGCAACAGATGGCAGATCATCAAAAGACGAGAACGCAATTTTCCGTCATGCATTCTCAAAAGCAATCTTTTACCGAAAGCAGTCAATAACTGGTGAGAAGCATCCATCTAAATGGGTTGAATATATCACGGTTGATATCGATACACATTGCAAACCAAACGTGTATAAATATCGTGTGAACGGCGGTCGTGGAATGTCCGCAATCACGTATGGCAAATGGGTGATTCAATACGACAAAAAACAAACACACTTCAAAGTGTGTCGCGATATCATCAAAGAAATCTATGCACAAGAACCTTCTGCAAAGGTTATTGTCTTCATGCCACTGATTGATCTGTGCACAGATTGTGCCTATTTTCTGAATATGGAATTAAGTAATGACGAATCATTCGAGTATTCGCTTGACATCAAAACAGTCAATTCTCACAATTCCAAATCAGAAAATGATTACAATAAGCATCACGCTGATGTTATTGTAACGACGGTTCAATCGCTTGGTACCGGTCAGGATATTCATGGTATCACTGACATCATATGTTGTTCACCATTGGTTTCGAAGATCACAACGCAACAGGTTCTGTGGCGTATTAGATATATCCCGAAACCTTGTCACTACTACGACATCGTAGACACATCTGTACCAGCTGACAGATACTGGTGGCAATCTCGTTCAAAGACATTGAAAGCAATGACAACGAAGTATACACACATCTCATGGAGCGAGGAGGTGACGAATAATGACACCGATTAAAACAATTACTGATCTTTTGTCACGACATTCAATTCGTGTACGATCGGCTGCGTTGTCAATGATCTGTCCGTGGCTTGTGTATTTCATACTGGATTCATTCACGGATATGTGGTATATATACCAGGCAGCGATTTCATTTGCATCGTTCATGTTGTTGTATCAGATCATCGTCGCTATGACAAAACGAAACTTGAAGATGGATCTGATTGCATACAATAAACAGCGCGATGAAGAGAACCACGAATTCATTACGATGATCCTGGATGGGAAACTTTATACCGATAATCATATAATGGATGCAATCGAAGCTTTGGTGAAAGAGAAGCAAAAACGTGAGACAGATGGACAAGATTGATAGCGGGGCAATGCCCCGCTATCAAATCTCATCATTCATCTTCAGGAGGAGAATCATCATTGGTAACAACACTCGGAGGTGCAATAAACTCAGGGAACTCAATCGAAGGATCCAGTTCATGGATTTTGTTTTCCAGCCATGCGCGGTAACGCTGGTCGTCGACGGTGACCCATGTTATGAGTGAGGTCAACCTCTTGTTGAGATCGTCGACGGTCTTCTCGAGATTCTTGTTCGAATTCTGGAGATCTTCCACCTGTTTATGCAAGCTTTCAATCTCTGCGGATGCGGACTCTTTGAACTCATTGTATTGGCGTTTAGTTTCTTCATTGAGCTCTTTGAACGACTGCTTGATGTAGTCCATCTCAGTCTGTTCATTCTTGATACGAAGAGCATCAGCCTCTGCTTTGTACTTCTTCTTTGAGAAGAACATAGTCAGAATACTTGATACTCCGCTACCACCGATAAGTGCACCAATGATTGCGACGATTGAGTTGAGTTTTTCTGTTTCCATGCGAATTACCTCATTTCTTAAGATTAAATTATTAGAACATAGTGCATCGTGAAATTTTTGTTTTCACTTACATTTGAGTTTTCTGACATACAAACACGTTAACATGTCGGCGACATGTAAATCAAACTTTTCTAGGAGGGTTATATGAGAAAAGGCACCAAGTTTATCAAAGTGGAAATTGAAAAGAACGGCATGCGTGCATACGTAATCGACAAGCACCAGCAGGTTTCAAAATTCGACCTGACCCGAAGACAACGGAAAATCTTTGAACAGTATTTCCTTTCAGATTTCCTTGATCGAGTTCGTGCCGAATTCAATGCTGATGTAATTGACGAGAACTTTGTCATTACAAACGAAGGCAAAACCGTATATCCCATTTCTGATGACGAATGAGCAAGGTGGGCGCCGAAGCGCCCACCTCTTCATTAATCAATTTCACCGTTTTTGTCGATCTGTTCGTCACCAGCGTCATCATCCGACAGAAATCGAATCGTTGCATCTATCAGTTCAAGATGCTCTTCATTGTCGTGTGTGGGTGCGTTGACGTCGTCTTCATCATCGGCATCTTCGTACAATTCATCATCATAATTGTCATCGGTGTCAGAAGGTTTCTGCAACTGTTTGACAACTTGATGATAGCCGGTTGCTGATGCGCCGCTCGCAAAACCGATGAATACTGCTTCGACTACATTTTTGCCCATGTCAACATCGGGCATAAAGAAGCCGATGATTGCCAGAATCACACCGAATGCAAGTGAGAACAGAGGAATGAAACGTTTGATCTTTTCAACTCCGGTCTCTCCACCAATTGCATTGGCGATAATTTTGACAATCTCGTTCGCGGCCACAACAAATGCGGCAAGAGTAAACATGCTGAAATCTGCCATAAAAAATCCTCTCCTTTACATATATATGATGTATTCGATATCAACATCAGTATGTCGATATTAATAATTCGTGGAGGTGTTATTTTGGATAAAGATACTATCCAAACAACATTGGCACAAGTACGGGTTTTTGAGAAAAGAACCATGACAAAAGGTCGAGACAAAAGAAACGAAGTTCTGACTGATAAAGTGGGTAAGTCGGAAATCAAAAGAACAACACGAAAGGATGGTCCGAAACATGAGCTTGGATCCGAGAATCGCGAAGAAGCTGTTTCAGGATGTCACGAGTGATCGTGATGTCTCTGATGCAGTTCAGGAACATGATGAAGACATGGCGGAATTCGAGATTGATGGGGTTCCGAATCAGATGCCTATTGATGCAATACCTAACCTCAACAACGAGGATACAATCGTATTTCGCTCAGTCGATCACACCCAATATTTAATCAACAGAAAAGCTATTGATTGGGCGGCGATGTCAGAAGGCATGGAAGCAATGACACAGAACTGGAATGCAATCCATACTGAAATCGAGAATCTGATCTATCTGAAGACGACCGGAGGAGATTGTCAAGAAGATATCGATTTCGTATTGGAGACCGTGCCAAATCTGATAAATTCATTTGTTAAGCCTGACTATGATAGAGTCTATCCGAACCTCGATGACCATACCAGAGCAATTCTGTATTGCATCGACTTCCAGGTTTTGGTGGGTATCTTAATGCGCGAAGTCGCAGTGTTCAATGTAAGCAAATCGCTCAGCGATCTGTTCAATATTATTTCACAGGAGGGTACACTTTATGGAACTCAAGAAATTCGAGAAAATCCTGCCGAATGATATCCCGAAGGATGTCCGGAAGGTATGCGAGCATCTGCTCGTAAAGGAGGGAGTCGACGGTGAGAACACTGAACTCACGATGTACTTCCCCGCAGCTGAGGATCCGGTCACAAAGGTATTCAAATTCGTGATCATTCCGGAGTCAAAGTTCGGCTCTCTCACGATCGTCACGCAGGACATTATGAGATTCATCTTCTCTGATAAAGCTGTGGACATCATCCCGACAGAAGATATGCAGGCTGTTATCAGTGCTTGCACGGTCGGCGCTGGTGAACTGACATCAAAGGTGCAGGAAGAAAGCAAGGATCACGCGGACAAGATCTTCTATCATCTCATGAATGGGCAGGTTCTTGTATCTGACACCAAGGAGTTTGACTGGAGTGAAAACATCAAGAACATGCACAGAATCTCATTTGCAGAAGATCGTATCCGTCAGCTGATCATGCTGCTGGTCACGCAGGAAGAAATTGATGTCATGCCGCCTCGCTCTGAAGATGATACGGATGAAACTCCACGTACACCTGTTAAGAGAAAGACGGTTGATGTTGCAAAGGATGAGATTGCACTCTTCCAGGAGCAGTATCAGATCAATCCGGATTACTCTATCTTCGAGAATGACAGAACGACTGAACGTGAGATTCTGATCATGAAGCTGATCGATATGATCGAAGTTCATCAGCAGCTGCTGTCGGCGACGGTTCTCATAAATACACAGTCGCAGATCATCGCGTATTATGAGGATCAGTTCAGAAAGATCAGAGAAGCCGCAGAACCCGCAGCGGATGCACCTGCTGTTGAAGAAGTCACTGATCAGCTTGCAGATGCGATTGAGGAATAATTATGAAACGGATGAAACGGGCAGTCGAACCTGACTGCCCGTATTTCGTTGAAAACTGATTCGAAAGGAGCCACTAACCGTGTCTTTTATTTTTCACCATGATGATGATGATGGAAGATGTGCTGCAGCCATTGTCTACAATGATATGTGTCAGCGGGATCCGTTCATCGAAGATAATATCTACGAGTATACATACGGTACGGAGATGCCGTCGATCGACATCGATAAGATCCATCCCAGTGATACGTTGTATTTTGTAGACATCTCGCTGTCGACAGTTGTGTTCCAATTCATCAAAAGTATCCTCATCAAGTTCCCGGCAGTGAAAGTTGTGTATATCGATCACCACAAAACGACCAATGATTATCTGGAGTATACTACATTCTCCAAAGAATCTCTCGATATATTGCAACGGATCACATTCTTCATCAAGCAGGGTGTGTCTGCTTCTATACTTGCGTGGGTGTATTCGTGCATGAGTAACGAAGAGCGGAAAAATCCGAATAAATATGTGTGGGATGCAACTGCGACATATTCACACATTGGCATCGGTACTGATCTTGATTCACTGCGCGAATATCGTGTCCCGATGGTCGTCAGATTTATCAACGATTGGGATGTGTGGAACCATGAGATCTCCGGAACCAGAGCATTCCATTACGGATTTATGACAGAAACAGATAAGTCTCCTTCAAGCAAGCTGTGGGTGAATCTGATCTATAATGAGGATTCAATCAGCATCACTCGGAAGTATCTGACTCCTGGTGAGACAATTGTTGCGATTAAGGACGGAGAATCGAAACATATCATTGACACTGGATGGGAATATCCGATGTGTTTCAATGGTGAAATGATCAAGATCTTTGTCGTGAATGCACGTGGTGACTCATTCATGTTCGGAGATAAACTCGATAAATATCCGGCAGTTTGCATGTTCTGGCGCACAAAAGATATGTGGGAATATAGCTTCCGTTCTAATGCTATAAATGGCATTGATGTTTCGAAGCTGTGCAAATCTCTCGGCGGCGGTGGACATATTCATGCAGCTGGTTTCAAATCAAAAGACCTGATGTTTGTACTGTAATGTGAGAAAGAATGTGGGGGCCGAAGCCCCCACATTCCATCTCCAACGAGGTAGAGTTCTTACGATTGTTACTAGAAATGCTTTCTCGTGACATTACTGACCGAATTCCAGAATACATAGAAGGAGTAAACTGGTCGACAACATTCAGTCAATAATCGGGAGTATATGTATAAATCACATGATAAGTTCTTTCACATCAACGCTCCGGAATCTGCGTGCGTGTCACAGATTGATGGCCATCTTAACCAGATTCATATGGTTCATATTAAGAAAATAATACGTGAGACTTATTTTTTATCGACACAACCTGTCAGAGCTATCTCTGGTATTATCGACGTCACATGAAACATATTACATGATGTGAACGAGGGCATTACCATGCAATTGTCAACATATCAGGCTTTTACAACCTTTTCCAGTGGTGTCATTGTTGGTTTGATTCCATCGATTGTTTGAGTCAAACCAACATTGATTGCGGAAGAGATATCTTGGAACAGCAAACCTTGCAGGATACCTGCGCGCTGAACTGCTACACGATATTGTTCCTTATCATACGACATCGGATCGACACCACCCTGTCCGAATTTCAACGCAAACGATTTGCCTCCGGAACGGCATACACGGCGTGCGATAATTTCGTATGTGATCGAAGGACCGGTCAAATCGATTTTATTGATCTCCAGACAGCGGAACATCATTTCTGTCATCATATTATATGGAATTTGTGCAGTCTTTGAATACAAATATATCTGATTGATAAAGAACTCAACATTCTTAACGGATTGGCGAATTGCAACGGAGCAGATCTTTGATTCAGGCTCATATTGGAGAATGAAGTAATCCGGATCTTCTTGGACGTCTTCATAGATACTGAAGTCCAATGTGGTAGGAACAGTCATCCTTGTCGACAGGACTTCTTTTCCTGAATTATCATAGAACTTCACGGGTACAACACCAAATGAAGAACACGTTGTAGCCTCCAGCGAGAAGCCTTTGAACTCATCAAACATTTTCGGAATGAAAATCTTCATCGGAATTCTGTTCACGATGAAACCTTCCTGAATATCGAAGTAATTATTCTGTTGCTCAAAGATCCATTTCTTGTCAATAATTGATGCGGACTGTGACAAGTCATGCTTCGATTTCAGTTTCAGGTTCAAAAGCTTCTGCGTGATAGAAGTGACCAGCAAACCGATCTGTGTGACTTCCAAGTTATGGAACACACGGCCTGCACATTTCCCACAAATTGCATCATGTGTGCAACATTGTGGGGAATACATATTGACGGTTTTTCCAACGAATGAACTGATGTTGTCCAATGTTGTCAAAACTTTCTTACCGCCTTCGTTGATGTAACGGAACAGCATATACTGCTTATTGCTGTCAGTGATCGTAATCGGGATTGTTTGTGTAGTACCACAGTCAGATTCTGGATCTGGATCAATATGAATAGACTGCAACAATGCAAGAATAATCTTTGCCATATAACCAGCATCTGCGGTACCAACTGCTGAAGGATATGCACCAGCAACAACAGAGTTTGCAAATGACGGAATATCTTTCTTGTTAATGCCATCCATCAGAGATGACTCTGAGATATCAAATCGACCGGTCAAGTTATTAAAGACTGCTCCACGCATAACATTGATCGTCTTGTAGTTGTTATCAAGGTTGCCATCACCAGATGCATACATGTCGTATCCATAGTCGTTTTTCAGATTCTGACGAACAAGAGCCATCAGTTCCTTTTCAACTGCATTAGATGCGAGCAGCTGTTTCGTCGGGTCTGTTGAATGCAGATCATCATGGTATTTCTCCAACAGTTGCAGCTTCAGCTGTTTCACATTATTCATCGGACGAACCAATGAAGGAGAAATTGTGGATGACAAAAATGATGCGGATTGGAACCCGAGCTTATCACGTCTGTCAATGAATAAACCAAGCGTTTTTGTATCAATCTGGGATGTAATGACCAAATTGTTAACAAGCATGTTTAATCTTCCAAGTCCCTTTTTGTGAAGCGGAATATTCCAATACCCCAAGAATTTGATGATTCCGGTATACTCTAATAGATACCTATTCATGAACAGCATTCCAAGGGATGTTTCGACGTCTTCTTTCACGTATTCATAGTCTGCATGTGTCAACATAATGTGATCATTTGCATTAAATGCAGATTGCTTTTGCGTATTTGTTGTTTTATCGAAATAGGATGCAAAAAGACTTTCCAAAAAAGCCTTGTTGAACTCTGTTATATTAGCGCTGAGGATACGCTGTTTTCCAACCGATGCAGTGGATGATGTTGGCTGCGCCATATCATTCCCTCCTTTATAAGATACAGATTATCGTTCGGTTTCGTATACTATTTTTAATTTCTATATGTATATTATTGGATTGAACAGGGAGAATCAACCTGTTTAAAATAAAATTTGAAAGTGAGGACCTTTACAATGATCATCTCCGACAACCTGCTCGAGCAAATTGCTCAACAAAACCTTGACATGCTATTCGCGAAAGGAACATTCAAGGTACGATTTGAACACATGGAAGAAAAGACATCGCCGAGTGGAAAACACCGGATGGGAAGAATTCTGATGCGGATCCATAAGAATGACCTCCATGAAGAGCTTTTAAACGTTACACTTGAAATCAGAGTTATACCCAGCAGAAATCTGATGAATATCATCGGATATGAGTTCTATTGCGAAGACGTAAACGACACATTCCTGGATTTTGTGAAATGTGTCAAAGAGATTCAAGATAAAATCAACAGCCTTTCCACATACTCGACGATCTACTATGAGGGACCCGATTCGGTCGTTGTGAACTTCAATGAGATCGGGATCGAATCCCTCGTGGGAGATGAAAGCCGTGACCTTATCGTCAAACGAAATGGTGACATTTCATATATCACATTTGATGACAAGGGATTGGCAACCACAAAACCTATGACGGAAGAGGAATTCAAGGCAATGATCATTCAATATCTATCTGATGACAACAAACTTGTCGACTTCTGTGGAGCTACTCAAATTATGTTTGTCGATTATGACAGATACGAAAATGCCGATATCAAAGATACTGATGATATGGAATAAGATATTTGCGGGGGCGAAAGCCCCCGCATATACCCGTTTATTTTTTGAAAAATACGTATTTTGGTTTTTCTTCTCCAAAAAACTTCCATCTGTAGAAGTCGTCCAACAGAATGGCGACAGCAGACAGAATAAACCAGTAGCAAGTATTCCTCAAACAGATTTGGCCGTAGAAGTTCATGAATCTGTCGGAGTAATCCCACACATTCCATCCGAGTTTGATATTCACGATGTAACCGGATATCAATTCCAATGCAGTGATGACGAATGTTCCGATACCCATCTGAATGAGAAACGGCATGGACCAAGTGTACCATTCATTCAACAAACCGATGATGACGAAACATAAACCACCGACAATGAACATTGACCAGTGTGTGAATCCACGTCCGATGATTTCCATCAACGCGTAGATGATTCCGCCGACAATGAAAAGGACAAACTCACGGAGTGTCCACTTCATCACTTTCTTCAACATTTTGGTCACCTTCCTGAGCGCCCACAATGTTCTGACTCACATATCTGAAGATGTTTGCAAACAGAGCTGTGATCTTATCATGGGCGGCGATTGAGCTGATGTTTCCGATGTTTTCCTGTGTTGTACCGATGGATGTGATTGTCATTGTTGCAATGCGGGCAGCACCCATACCAGGCAGGTCATCAGTGTTACACGCAACAACAACTGATCCTCCGGCAAGTGCTTCATTCAGCATGACCATGATCGTCATGTCGTCGAGCTCGACCATGTACGTGAGATCTGCAGTATGTTGCATCGTGGCATCCATTGTATCCTCAACAACAGTGACCACTGCATCAAATGTAACGTACTGGCGCTCCAGATCGGACACGAACGTGTCCATTCTTGTTTGAAGTTCCTGTCTCATAGATAAAAATCCTCCTTAGATTAAATCAACCGCCGGAGCCGGAACATCTTCGTTTGCGAAGTCTCTCTGCGGATGTATAATCTTGTCATAGTCAAATGGATCATTAATTTCTTCCTCGAAATGAACCTGGGTTGTTGCAATGATTTCTTGCATCTGTTGGTTCAGTTCGTCATCAGCAATTGGTGACCCATACTTGAAGTTTTTGATTGTGTCAAAGTCTGAAAGTGAATTGATATATGCTTGTGCAAAGTTGTTATATGTCGTGTGGTATGTAATCCATGCCACGCCGACTGTTGACAGTTGGATGATTTCTTCCGGTGTATAATGTCTACAGAGCTTTCCGTCTGCGTGATAGAACAGCGGCAGATCTGGGAACATCATTGCCTGTGTTGCAAGCTTTGACAAATTCATCTGATCAGTTGCATCCAGAGAATAGTGATCATCACCGATCTGAACACCGGCTTCGATTACCATGTGGCATGTTTCTGAGATGAATTTATTTTTTATCTGCTTGGCTTCGCGGATGTGTCGTTCATCGGCGTCTGCTCTCAGAATGAAGTTGCCTTCGTAGTATTTGTATGAGAAGATGTCTTCCAAGATGTCAGGTGGGACGACGAGAACCTCACAACAACCCTCGTCATTTGGATCTCCACCCACGGTAATTGCTTCGATGATATTATACTCATCGTCGAGTCTGAGAATCATTTCGTTACCTCCTTAATACAATCCATAGATTCTAATGATACCGACGTTTCCATCGGTTTGGTGCGTGAATCGAATCTTTCCGTCATTCACCCATTGAACGAGCATCCGTGTTGCTGATGATGATGTACCTGTGTTTGATGGATTGAAACCTTCACCAACATAATATCCCGGATCACCACTTTGTCCATACCGTGAATTTTTCTTGACATACTGGAGTGGTACGACGAAATTGTAGTTTGTCGCATTTGTTTGTGACGAACCAGATTTGAATGTTGAATTCTGGATGCACACATAGATTGCTTTCCATTTAAAGAACAAATCGGATATGGAGCATTCAACATATGTCGTTGCTGCCGAAGAAGTATACAGCAAAGGTTGATCCACATTTGCATCATCTGGCATCATTCTGGTCACGTTATTACCTGTCGGATATGACGCCACACCACTTGTCAATCCGTACAAATTCCATGTAGAAGAACCGACATATGATGAAAGGTTCATCTCATGTATTTCAGAAACAGAGATTGACTGATAGCGTGCTAGATCACACTTAACCCAGATACCAATTTCGCTAAACGGTGTCGATGTGGATGTATCTGCCGTATGTGTAACTACGACAGTTTCATTATTGATGATATCATCACTATATACCCATTTAAGTCTGTAATTAACTAAAGCAGTATTCGTCGCATAAAATTGTACAAAGAGGATACCGATTCCTGAACGTGCTCCGGTTGACGATTTGTAGTTGGATGTGATCAAGAATACCGTTGTGAGATACAAATTTCCTGACGTCGAATATTTGACACTGGCAACATTACCCCACGTGGCACTATTCCATGACGTCGAATTGTTGTAAAATGTTCCCGCACGATGCTTCAGTCGCCATGCGAATTGTGTTGTCGCAATCTTCGTACTTGAGTCTACAGATGACAATACATTTTGTGTCACACCGGTTGTGGTTGAATCAATCGTGCCGATTAACTTGCCGGAAATATTGGTAAAATAACCATAGTTCCAACGTTTGGACGATGCGCCAATCGAATAGGTATTATCATTCCATGGTCGAAGTGTGCCAGCGTTAGACCAGATGAATGTCTTTAGATTTGTACCCTCAGTATGAGCAGATGTCGTCAACGTGTTCGCACCGCAAACGAAGTACAGATCTGTGTCAGCAGCCATTATCAGATCCTCTGAGTCATACGCCTTTGCGCTGCTATATGGAGTTGTCGATGAGTCCATAATGGTGTTCTTAAGCGACCTTGCAGCTTCACCACCGCCAATTATCGTTAAACCACCAGACGACTCTCCGATGATGATACCACATCCATATTGCGACGAGGATGGATAACACGAGATAACTTGTCCATCCATTGACAACACGGAAGATTTGTAAACCAGTGACCAACCTGCATCGTTTGAATCGTCGATTTTGAAGTTGGTTTCACCTTTCACTGTGAATTGAGTTTTCTTGAACGAATACCATGGACTTATATAATCATCACCCATGTAGTATTCGACATCAGCGGCAGTCGCACTGGCGCTGCCATAGAAACCGATCTGACCGAGTATAGTTGACCAGTCACCCCTGTACACTGTTATGGCGCGAGCGAATCCCGTGGAATTCGCTACCTGAATATTGAAACCTTGGTTCGTGATTCTTGTAGCGCCGCCGGATGCTCTCGGGAATATGAGCGTCACGTCATTGTTCATTGATCCACCCGCAAGAGGTACGTAAGTATCATTCAGCAATGATTTATTTCCAGTATGGATCAAATCATATGTCGTACCACCGTTATTAGCAGCATTTGGAACAACGATCTTGACAGTACTGTTACCAACGCTATTTGTGGCATCATATCCTGTTGAAATATATGTACCACCGACGTGATGATGCGTATTTGTTTGTGTAGCTCCAAGCCAGAAGTTTGATCCATTGTACCAAACTCCGCCAAATTCCGCATTATTCTTATCTGTCAACAACAGTCCGGCGCTATTCTTCGAGATTTTAATATAATCCGGAGATGTTAAGACGCCATTCGCTGCAAAGAGCCATTCCTTATGATCAGTATTACTGTACGTACCGATATTTTGACCATTCGAAATAATATGGACGTCGGTATCCGCACCGAGATACAAATCTTCGTTTTCAGCAGTTGCCAGATTGTCGTAACCTACTGAATCCGTACCGGTAGAATCTTTTCTTGTGTATGCATTCGTCGCAAATTCTCCCGCACCGATAACAGTATTTCCTCCACTTTGCATCAATAAAACTTGTCCACTTGTAGTCAGCGGATACGCATAAATTGCTGCAGAAGAACATGCTTTCCCCGATGCAGATGTTTCAAAACGGACGCAACCATATCCAGAAGATGTCAGTAACAGATTGGTGTAAGTGCTGTTTGACGACTGAAGAACCAACGAATTGACCGAAGCGTATATCCGGTAATCATAGTTATTTGTCGATGTTGCAGTCGCATGGAAATCGATATACTTACCAATTTCCAGCACACCACTAGCGTCGATTTTTGGAACGGATGACCACCATGCACCTGATGTAGGTTGTGTGACAGCCAACGGTTTTCCTGCCGAGAAATAAACTGGACATGTAGTAGAACCAGCAGAACCAATGTCTGTTCGTGTTGAATAGATCTTCCATACCGGTGAATATGCGCTTCCATTACACCAGTATTCAAGAACCTGTGCGGCATCTAGCAATGTGTATCCTTGCGTCGGGGTGACACCGGTTGCTCTGTGTGGTGCTGTATGAATTACGAGACGGAACACGCCGGTATTATATGATGTAGCATAACCGGTAAATTCAATTGTACAACCCGCGAGGAAGATCTGATAATTTTCACCATTTGCAGTAAACAGTAAGTAGTCATTATCGGCATATGACCAGGTTGTTGTCAATACAATATGTGCATACACACCAGACGGAATGTATTTGTTCGTAATCAACCAAGCCATCAACGTCTCTAAGTCAATAATACTCTTCTTAGTAGTTGAATCTGTCTGAATAGCAAATGCTGTCAAACCTCGACCAGTTGTCCAAATGACACCAGATGATGGTTGGCAGTAAATGTTAGGTGTCATAATGGTACCCGCAGTTGTTGTTGCCGGTGTGAATGGCTTTGTTTGATATGATGCATTTGACATGATCAACGGACGATAACTCGTATATGTAGAGACATCAGTTACTGCAGTCTGTGTAACCTTTGTGTCTGTATCTGACCCAGGGATACCCAGTGCAGTGATGTCAGCTTTTGCAACCGCTGTGGTTGATGTGATATGACCGTTAGCATCATATGCAACCTTGTAGAGCCCAGCAGTTTGCTGAGCCGTCACACTGTTCGTATGGCTAATAGTGATTCCGACGGGAACTTGTTTAGACCATATTACACTTTGTTTTTTACCATCAACGAGTTCCTCACCGCTCCAATGCAAATTGTAATTAACCGGAGTGAGTGTCATAGACGAGTCTGAGCATGTGATGTCGGTCGCTCGGATACAAGCATGCCAATTCTGATTAAACGTATCCCAGGTTACGTCACCACTCCATCCTCGGAATCCCAGACTGCTTCGGAAGAATACATGATCATTGTCACCAAGAAGCATAAGCTCACCGTGTGCACATGCTCCTTTATTTGTGGCAAGCATGTGGATGCCAACCAATGGATGTACAAGATTCGTTGGATCTGAGCTCCAGTTCGATGAACCGGGGCTATAATACTCGCCTAAATAGTCCTTATGATCGGAAGGATCGGCATATTCAGGAATACATTCGTCGATATTGTCATCAATTATCCAATTCGTGCTGGTGTCAATATTATACCCTTTAATTCCAGTATGTGCGTGTGTTGCCAATGCAAATGTTTTTTGATGCATAATCAGGTCGCCAATCTGCATGTTGGGATAAGTTTCAGAATATAGCTCAAGATCCCACGTGGTTGCCGTTGAGATATAATTTACGGCGTATTCGCTGTAATCACCTACTGGCAATGGTTCAAGAGCTACCGGTATATGCCAAAATGCAGGCGGATTAAATACCCATCTTGAGAAATTCGCATACCATGAATGGATCTTTCCAAGGCCGATTGCCAAATCTTCTGTTTGGCTAAGATTTGGACCCAGCATTTCATGACCCCAGTTCGTATCCGATGGATCATCTGTCCATGGTTTCAATGTGACAGGAATGACTGTATCGTAGAAATGTTTCTCGCTCACATAATCTCCTCCTTATATAGTAAAGATTACCTTAGCGTTTTCGACCATATGTGAAATACACGGGGGCGATGCCCCCGTGTACCTCTGGGTTTTTATGATCCAGCAACAACATGAAGAATGAGTGTATCTGCTGTAGTAACAGGATCGTCACTCCACGTTCCATCACCACGGAGATAGTGACGTGAATTCTGTCCTGATGCAGGAGCGGGAACAAGACCATGCTTACCAGCAGCACTGGAACCGGCTCCAACCATATCATGGCTGGTTGAAGTAAGGTCTTTAATCCATGACCAAGCAGCAGTTCCAGATGCACTATTCCGCAGAATCTGATCAACAGTACCACCTGATGGAATGTGCTTATTACCAGCTGTCGTTGGGTGAGCATAAACGGTAACATCAGCGGAAGGTGTTCCATCCGTGTAAGACACCGTGATCGCACCATTGCTCTTGTAAACAACATTTGCAACAGCAGAGATTGTTGGTTGCTTCAGAGATACGAATGCGGAACCGCCCCAACGGTATCCTTCTGCGGGTGTCACGCTCAGATCAAGATAAATCTTATCGGATTCACCAGCAATTTCGTGTGAAGTCGTTGCTGTTGAAACATATGCCGTGCCATTCCAAGTATACGATGCGTTTGAATTCCCTTTGTCAATGTAGAATGTATCTGTATCTGGTGTGATTGGTGTTGTATGATCAGAGTCTTCATAGAACGTTCCGCTGTAAAGATAGCCATCGACGACAGGCCAGTCATAGAATTTTCCTGTTGCATGCGAATAGTATCCTTCAATCACATCATCAACAAACGATGGGAGATACTTGGTATCAACAACCATGTTTGCATCGAGGAACGCAGTAGAGCCATCTGGCTTTGCCGGAACGAATGCCGTTGTTGCAGCATATGCAGCCGATCCAAGTCCGTGAATTGAGACAGTTTGCGCGGAACCGCCGGATGGTGTGACACTGAACGCGCCGGCTGTGTTTCCTTCTGCAAATGTATATGTTGTATCCGATCCTGGGATGCCCAGCCCTGTAATGTCAGATTTTGCAACTGCAGTTGTACCAGTGATATGGCCAGTTGCATTATATTTCACTTTGTACAAACCTGCTGTAGTGATTGCGGTCACACTATCTGTGTGATTGAACACGTTTCCGGTTGCGAGTGTCAAACCGGTGCCAGCCGAATATGTCGTATCCGTGAATAATGCATCACCAGGAACAGCTTTTCCGATGGAATAGCCGTTGACAGTACCAACGAAGTTCGTTGCTGTAACAGTTCCTGTTGATGGGTTTGCATAGATGCCAGTTGCGCGGTTTGCTGCTTCCGCAGTAGTCGTTGAAGACGATGTCTCATAGTACGAGAGCAGCAGCGGATAATTCTTGTTGTCTGATTTGATATTCTGCGTAACCTTGTCATTACCGGTTCCGGCCGGAGCATACAGCTTTACGTCTGTTCCATCAATCGTCAGTGTACCAACTTCAGCACCTGTCAACAATGTCGGCTCGAATGCAACCGTTGACTTTCCAGCAGCAAGATCATATGCAGACTTAACCGCAGAAGGAGTTGCCGCAAGAGTTGTTGATGTTGAAGACGTTGACGATGACAGCTTTGTGATACCGTATACACTTGTCGTTGCTGTTGGCACCGTTGATGTTGTTGCTGACCCGGAAGACGGTGTCAACGTTGTCACCCATGTATCATTATTTGATCCATATGCACCAGACAGAGAATATGTTGTGTCTGTAAACACTGCTCCGGAAGGAACATTCGTAGCAATTGTCTTGCCGTTGACTGTTGCAGCATTACCTGTCCACACAACAGAATGCCAATTGTCATACCAGTTTTGGATCTTACCAAATGCAAGTGCGAGGTCTTGCTCGGTTGGTGATCCCGAAATATTTGACGCGTGATTATTACCGCCTTCGACAGTAACGTCCGACGTTGCCTTCGAAAACGCCATTGGAATTATGACGTTAGTAAATACCTTTTCACCAGCCATAATATCAGTCCTTTCTTATTGATTCGGGGTTATCACATGTAAAACGAGATTCTGGTAATCGGGAATCGTGACTTCACCCGATGTAACTTGAAAGTCGTTTGAAAATTGAAGCACTTCGGATGTTATACCATCTTCAACGACTTGAAGATTACTGCCATTCATCTCAATATGTGTCACACCCGTATTCGTAATAACATATTTTCCGATCTCGATTGGCCATGAGATTTCGCAATACGACAAATCATTTTCATCAATCACGGTTTCATTCGATTTTCGCAGTATGATACGAACATACTGTGCATTTTGTGGTCGTGTGTCATCGCCAGAAATGGTTTGCCAAGTTGATGTCATCGAAATAAAATTATGCGATGAATCGTAAAATGCTGCTTTCCAAACCATGTCGATTGAATCCGTATCTTGTGCAGACACATTGACCATCTGTGTTAATCCGGTTTCTATGAATGGGGAACGAATCGCCGTTGTAATCAAATCGTCATTTTCACCATTCACGTGTGATATGGAACCCTGCTCCCATGCCAATGATGTGATATCATTTGTTGTGTCACCTTCATCAATAGATATTCCATCACCTGCAACATATTCGGTACCGCTTCCACCACCGCCAACAGAATATTGTGTATCGCCGTCTTTGTCAGTGACAGTCATCACACCATTCGAAACACTTACACCCAGGACACCTGTATTGGTGACTTTCGTTTTCACATGACTGTCGCCAACAGGGAATTTTTCGGTATACGTTCGACGCGCAGTCGGAACCACGGCACTGTCTTGTTCATCAATGAGAATCCAATCGTTTGTTGTTGTCAACGCATATACAACCCATTTTGAAGGGTCACGGTTACTCGAGTCATTTGCTGTCATGAAACGATAACCCGAAATGGTTGACAACACGATTGTCGATGGAAGTGTCATGTCAATACGAATACCGCTGCCATTCCAGTTGCAGCACATTTTTGTTGATGATGAACCGTCAAACAATTTGCTGACATCTTCTCCAGATCCAGGATATGTAATTGGATTTGAGGTATCACCAATATATCCTGCAACATTCGAGAAGGTAATCACATTGTTCGATGAATCCTGGAACTCCAGTTCGGCAAATTGCATATAGCTATCGCCACCGGATCGCCGATCCGTGATATAGAATCGCAATGCTGTGATTTGAATCTCTTCTACAACGACATCCAAATCAATACCGGGACCTTCGACAAGTCCAACTGAAGCTCCGCCACCACCACCGGTTGTTGACAAAACGCCATCTTGATCGATCATCAGACCGTCGCCGACTTTGACACCACCCAATGTAGACTGCGATGCAGTCGGAAGAACATACTGCTGTGCATCAGCAGACAATACACCGTTTGCATCAATTGAAAGATTTGATCCAATCTTCACACCACCGAGTGTATTGTTACTTGCTATTGGTAGTGAATATGGTGCATGTGTAGACAATACACCGTTTGCATCAATACTTAAGTTTGCACCGACTTTGATACCGCCAAGTGTGGATGCATCTGCGATAGGCAGAGTATATATGGTATCTGTTGCAGACAAAACGCCGTACGAATCAATCGTCAGATTGTCGCCAACTTTAATACCACCCAATGTATCTGCCGCTGCAATAGGCAATTGATACGGCGGGGCTAATACTGCCGACAGCACACCATTTTCATCAATGGACAAATTATCGCCGACAATAATACCGCCAAGTGTTTCCGTCGTAGCCGGCTCGATAGATCCAGCTGATGCGGATTTCCATGTCCCATCACCGGAAAGAAACTTATTTCTATCGGCAGAAGTTGGAGCAGGAACAAGTCCTTCACTACCATTTCCTGTCGCAGTTGCTCCTTCAAATGGCGTATAATCATGTAGTGAAGCCAGTTTTTGTTTTTCTTCTGTCGTATAACTCGCATTTGTCTCATTCAATACGTCAATGTTGTTATGTGTATGCGCCTTAGCGGTCAATGACGCGATGTCCGATTTGATTTCTGAATCATCATAGTTTTGCAAATCACGAAGCTTGACTTTTTCGGCTTGTGTGTATGGTGCATCTGTTTGATCCAATACGGATTTGTTTGCATGTGTATGTGCAGCAAGCTCAAGCCTGTTTACAATCGGCATGATTTCTTTCTTTTTCACATATTCAGAAAGATCTGCATCAAAGATTCCGCCAAGAGCAATCCATCTGGAATCATTCCAGAGATATGTTGCGGGATCTTGTGAACCTGGATTTGCAACAAATCGGATCTCACCGAGTTTATTACCAGTTTTCGGAAGCAATTCTTTATTTGGGTAGATATTTGTTGAAGGAATTGAAACGGCTTTCAGATTCGTAATGATTCTGTCGATTTGTTCCTTCGTATAGTAATTAGAGAGATCTCCGCCGTCTCCACCCACATATGGCAATTGACGATAGAATTTGTTTCCTTCGCCAACTTTCAGTTTTGTGATTCCATCTGGAAAGAGTTCTATACACAGAACACCACGCGGTATTGCATAATTGCAGATCGCTCCTTCATTCCATTGCGCTGACGTTCGAATGATATGTTCAAAATTATCGAACTGAACATTCTGAGAAGCCATAGTACTCCTCCTTTCTTACAAGGTTACTGAAACGTTTTATGATGTGCGGGGGATAAACCCCCGCACCCATATTATTCATCTTTGATTGCGATACAGCCATCGGTATAATACTTCTCGTCGTTGATCTCGATCAAACCGTCGTAGCTCTTGAACTGAGAGAACGGCATGAAGTATGTGTTGACAGAATGGTTACCATCAGCGCTTTGTGTCGGAATTGCACACAACGCACTGAATGATGGGTGTGCAACCCCTTCAAGTGCGACAGACGAGAATGTAGGTTGATCACCCCACGCGATATAATATCCGGTCCAGATAGAGTTTGATGAACCGGACGTTGTACCATATCTGATGTAAACACCGGTTTCCCCAGACTTCGTTTCGGTGAAGAAGATGCATCCTTTTTGGGAAGTAGATCCACCAGAGCTCGACGTTTTAAACATCACACCATGTTTGCAAACGATCATTCTGTAAATGTACTTCGCTTGAGCAGTTGAGCTAGAGCTCGATCCACTCCATGTATCTGATTGAGAACCATACAATGTCGGTACGAGGTTATATCCTGCAGCCAGATTTCTAAAGTCTGCAATCAGTTTATTGCCATTATAGAACTTAAGACTGTCGTCGGTGGATGAATCACCCGTATATTTTTCAACACGGGTGAAGACTGTGATATCACCACTGTTGATATATTTATTGATCAGAGTATACAACTCGTCGATCGTAGACGATGCGTAGTTTTGTACACTTTCAACATACACAACAAATCACTCCTTACATTTGTTCATAAGTCTCGACAACGGATGCGAAGACATAATTTGGTGTTGGATAACTATATCCCCACGGTACGTTGTATTTTGTCGGATCGGGTTCCGGATCGGGTCCGGGACCAGGTGAAGGTCCCCCACCGCCGCCAGGTTTCAAATCGGGGAACAGATCATAGAAATTATTACCAGTGACAGGTTTTTTATTGGAGGTTTGTGTGATGTAGTATTTTGGGAAGTTCAGCAAAGTCTCAATCTGTTCCGCCGTTGCGACGAAACCTGAAACGGGGTTGGGTTGATTGATCACAGCGATGTTGATGTTATTATCAGGAGATACACTAACATCAACAACGTCGATTTGCAAAGTATCAGCCATTTCAACTCAACCCCATTCTCTTATTCTTCAGACGGCACAGGAACAAGTTTACCATCAAGAACATCTGTCTCCAGAGCTTCCTCAACAGTAACTGATTCATCGTTCGTCGTCGTATATGTCAGCGTAGTCTGGTACAGAGTTCCCGGGAGTATCCATACAAGTGTGCCCTTCTTGTATGTCTTGCCCTTGCGGTATTCGTCGCAAGTTAGATACAGATTATTGAGCTGATATTGCATTTCAGCCATCTGGAGCTTCATTGCTTCGATCTCCTGCATCAGCTGTGCAACGATTTCTTCTGTCGGGTTGAACAGAGCCTTGTAGATTCCATAAGAATCGCCAGCCATGATCGTGTTCGACATGTACACGGTGAAGTTGATGCGAAGCCGTGTTGTAACATTCAGCTGAACGGCAACGCTGTAATTCATATTAACAGAGCCGATCATCAGCTGTACATCCGGCTGCGTGGAATCAATCGTGTCGTGCTGGACGGCGACGTGTGTGTTGTTATTGGTCCACTGATAGTATGGATTCAGATTGTCTGTCACATGATCCTTCGTATTAATCACATTCACAAATGCTTCAACACGGTCAATGGACAGATTATACAGACCGGCATAATCAAGCTGTGGGATGTTCGTAACTGCGATGTTCTTGAATGATGTCACGAAGAAATCATTGATGTCAGTATAATGGAACAGATGATTCGGACAGGTCGAATCAACATGGCTGGAGTATGCGACACCGCCGTTTCTGTCACGCAGCGTAAAATAGAAACGGAATACGACACTTGATTTCTGAATCGGAAGCACGCGGTCAAGTGTTTCGTATTGTGACGCGATCACATTCTCGATGAATGACTTCCATACAGTATTCGTGATGATGTCACCGGTCATATCAATAGATCCGGTCAGATTGATACAGGCCGGATCCGGTGACTTCGACAGCCGTGTGTACACATTCTCGGACACGCTCAGCTTGGTTCCGTAGTTTGTCGTTGTGTTATCGAGCAAATATGGTGTGCTGTTGATCACCATGTATGCGTTTTCCTGCATGTAACCAGACACAGGATATTGTGCTGTGCTCGGCTGATGCATTGATGTGCAACAATCACACTGATACATTGCTCCTCGCGTGAAAGGATACGTAATGAATGAAGGAACCTGACCTCCGCATCCACCACATCCGATGTTGTTCATAAAGTAGACCTCCTCATTTGATTTTCAATGTTTGTTTGATAATGTATATGACAATCGGTGTCCAGAGGAACACTTCCTGTGACAAGGAATTATCAAACAATTGATCGCCCGTATAGAGCGACAGATCCTGAATAGAGCGCAGCTTGCCATGAATATAATCATGAATCAATGAGATATAATCATGACGTGACAGTTTGATTGCGCGGATGCAAGTGTCCCTGCATTTGCAGCATGGACAGTCGCATTCTTTACAATCACGAATATCATTTTCCGCGGCAAGAATGTTGTATACTTCCATCGGGAAATACAATCCCTCGCCAGGATTCAGACACCATTCATCACCTGGAATCATGATGTCAACATCATATCCGTAATTTGCAAACGAGGAATCAGGGAAATCCGATCCCTTGACTGTGCGGTATTTGAATGTCGAAAGATACCGCAATGGTGCATCACGTTCAATCCACTTATAAGGAGAACGCTGATAATGGTATGCCATAGAACCATCACGGATCTTATTCGGATTCAAAACAATGTTGTTGTTTCCATTGTCCCGAATAATGACAGCATTGTTTGCCATGAACATATTTGCACACATATCAAACAATGTACGTCCATTCAGATGCAACAGAAAACAGTTGTGTGTCTGATCGTAATAGTTTGCGACATAATTTTCAACCATGTCATCAACCATTTTGATCAACCGGTGTCTGAGCTCATAGTCTTCTTTGCCGATAACTGGTGTCAGATCTTCACCACCGATTGTTTGTAAATCGGTCATGTATTCTCCGACAACTTGTTTCTCAAGATACTGCAGATCCTTTGGATTAGTCGAAAACAGACTGTACGTTATTCGGTATGATCCATCCGTGTTCAAACCATCTTGTGTGACTTCCGTCACTCTGAATAGATGTGTCATTCGGAGATGCTCAATAACGATAAAATCGTTTTCTTTTGGCATTGCCGTTCCAGGAACAGTAAATGATTCACCATTCAGATCATAATTACGAATCGGCGTAGAACCCGTAGTAGTATTTTCAGGATTTAACGGAGAAAATCCAATCAACGGGAATCTATGAATCTTCCGATAACGTAATGGTGAATCTGGTCCGAGAATTTGATATGCATCATTCAATCCAAGAGAATCTGTCGTGTTGACCTCGTCGATGTTGTAATATGTGACGAGCACACGATTTGCGTCAGTATATTTGTTGATGCGGGAATGCATGTATTTGTCATATTTGTATATTTGACCATCAACAAGAGCATTCTCGTCATAGATCAACTGCGACATATTATCACCAACTTTCTGAAATATAATAAACGCAGTCCAACGTTTACAATGCGGTTTAATGAAAATATTTTATTCCATAACACATATATTATTGGCTTGCACGGAAACAAAGTAATCACTTTACGTGCAGAAAGGACTGATCGAAATGGTCAAATTCAAAATCTTAGACGCATCACAATCGGATGTATCAGATCTGCTGGTAAAAGGCTGGCATATCATGATCTTCAGAGGGGATTCTTCATGTGAAGACTTCCTCGTCGTATCGAAGAAAGGAGTGAAGTTCTTTGTAAAGATCGTTGACAAATGGGGATATAACGTCATCGAGATTACAAAGTATATTGACGGTGTCAAAAAGGACATGAAGCAATTCTATGATCACAGGTGTGGACTCAATGGAACGTACAGTATTTCGGAAGGAAAGAGTGATGATCTGTCATATATGTTCTTCCGGAATGAAAGCTTGACAAAACTGATGGATGAGTTTGGTTTGAAGCGTGTGATGTTTCCGAGAGAATCGTGTGAACGATTTGAGAAGGACGTGTATCTGGATATGGATAAGTCAATGCAATATAATGGCAACGCATATAAGAATATCCCGTTCTTCCATACAGACGGCGAGTATGCACAGGTTGAGTCTGAAGTTCCTGGAAGTGCGAAATGGCATATCTCGAATGCGAAATACATCTATGAGTATAACACAAAGACGCTGACAATCCCCCAGTTGTACAACGTTGAAGATGTCAGACAGTGGCTCCATGAATTAACCGAATAAACAAGGAGGGTTTTCGATGGGAATTGAATACAATTATTCCGTCGATAAGTTGGATGATCTTGTATCGAAAATATATGAGCAAGGTCTCTCTCCGATCATGACAGACGATCTTCGTGCAGAAGTTGAGTTACGATATCAGGAACTGATGCATCCTGATGTGGATGACGATGATCCGGATTATGAGGATTTTCGTACCGCAAAACAGAAGCATGAAGACGCGATGCGGAATATCGAAGCACAACGACGGAAGTCTCATTCCAGAAATGTCATGATCATTGAATTGACGGAAGAACAAAAGGCGGAAATCCGAGCGTCGGTTTCGACGGCGTATGTGAGATCGAATCCCAACTCCGAATATCATATTCCGGATTCTGTGTTGAATGAAGATGCGGAACGCGCACGTGTCATGAAACAGCTGCAGAGTCTGGGTAAAGTATATTATCATCAGGAAGACTTCAGGAATGCAATCAGAATCATTACGAATGCAATTGAATTCTCTCTGAGAAACGATTATCCGTGGATGACATATGAAGAAGCCCGCAAAGAATATGAAGCAGGCAGAATCAAATTCACGTATATGACGCTTCCAAGATTGCTGATTGATTATAATACCGAGATTTCGGATCCGACTGTTCTGAAGGGTGTTGTTACGGGAGAGATCAATCTTATCGACAAGGATCAGGAACCTGTCAAGAAGAAAAAGGTCAAATCGAATCCGGTCGTTATGCCGTATACAGTTATTACGCCGCAAGAACACGAGCAGATGGCGAGAATTCATCAGATGGGTTACAACACCGACATCTCCACGATTCTCAAATCGTGTTCGACAATCTACAATCGATATGTTATTCCGACATCGTTCGCAGCGTCCATCAAACGTGGAAAGGAAGCACCGCAGATCGACTGGATGCGACCGGATGCAGGTCAACTCTATTTCGATGCGTTGCATGATGTCAAACACAATCCAACGACAGATGTCATTAGTTTGTTGAACGCACATAATGATCGCAAGTTGAATCATGTGATTGGCAGTAGTCTGCGTGAATTCCCTGAACGATTCAAACCGGAAGAACCGAAGAGTTTCAAAACAATTTCTACGACACTTGAACAGAATCAGGAAGCAGTTGCGATTGAATCCAAACTGCTGAATCTGATACGACAGACAAATCCGAACGTGTGACAGAAAGGTAAGTCTATGGCACGTGAATAGGGCACGCGTGTCATATGACAACTTTTCCTTTCTGAAGATGGATAATGGCGGGGCAATGCCCCGCCATACATCCTTTCTTTTTTATTGAATTTTGATTGGGGTTGTCGCAGGAATTGTGGAATGCAACCACATTCCTTCAAAACGATCGTCGATAATCACGTGTGTGCCTGGTGCAATCATTGGAATGATTTGTTGTGTTTTCGAATCGTCGTCAATTACACCATGCCGTGACGTCGAGATATACAATGTGAAATACTCGTCAGACAGTCCAGTTGCATACACATCAAAACCATCTTCGACTTTTTTCACATGCAGTGTTTGTGATTTTCCGATTGTGTCAACATACATTGCCATGTGTTTAAACGGAGTGACACCATTCAAGCCTTCGAACTTCCAAGTCTTATCGAATTCTTTGAGGATTCGATTCGTTGGAATTTCTTGCAAGCCAAGATCAGCAGTTGACAGATTAAACAATGGAACGCCGTTGATTGTCGGAACGTTATGAAGTTGATTGTACGATGTGATTTCCGCAGTTTGCACATACGACATGATGTCTGTTTCATAATCATGGTTGTGAGAATCGCGAATCTTATCATACAGATACGTGTCCATATCCGATCTTGCATCTTGATAGAACATATATCCAACAGATTCCTTCACGATGTTCGCACGGTGTTTCAACACGTCGAAATATGAATTGTATGTGTTTCCATCGAAATCAACGTAGATTGGTCCAACACGATTGATGACATTAACCGCGGCATCATCGACGAGTTCTACAACATCGAGGTTTCGCAGAGATGTCATGTTCCGGAGTTGGAATGACGTTGGAGATAGAATGATGATTTGTTCCGGATCTGAAACATATCGACCATTCACCCAGAATTCATACCGATCTCGTGTCAGTGGAGTCGAGATGTATCCAGTCAAATCGATCACGCCATCTTGCGGAATCTTCTGTGTTGCATACCGACAAATTCCAAGATAGTTTGAACGAATGGATTCGACATCAGTGTTTTCCGCCAAATCAATTGCCAAACGTTTCTGATGAGAATTCGTCAGCACGTCACCAACAGGGTATCTGATGTCATGCTTTGTATCATAATAGTATACGTACAAATCATCATGACCAGAATTGTCGGTTTCCACTTGATGTGACGTGTTGCGTGCATACTGATTACACAGTTTCAACTTGGTTGTTGCATCCAGTGTTACACCGGATTTTGCAACCAGTGCAACGCGTTCCGGAATCAATCTGTACTCAGTGGCAACATCATCCAAATAAAACCAGTCAGGGATTTCGTCATATGTTGTCACAGTGGTCGTCACTGTGACATGATATACACCACCGATGATTGGATGCGAAGCATCCGGAACAATCGTGCATGTGTATGTATGATCTTCCACAGTTTCGACGGCGGCATTCTCAATTACGATTCCATCGTCTGTTGTAATTCCTTGGAACATAACAGACGATGCGGTTTTATCAAATGATGCAAAGTCATCATTGTTTACTGCAATCAACGTAACTCGATGTCCTGGTTCCATATGATCTGCATCATGAATTGTGGAAACGGCATACGTTGTCGATGTCTTTGTCTGTGGGGTTGTGACATCAATCATTGGGTCTGGAATATAAATATCGAAGTCTTCATATGTGTATTCATTTCCAGTTGTCACAACCTTCATATCACCAAAACGAATCGGAGATCCATTTGTGAAGTATCCACTGCGGGAAGGTCGTGTGAAAATGAATCCAGTTACTTGACCGAAAGCGTCCCCGAGTGGTTCGAGTTTCGATACAGTATAGATTTCATTCTCGTCATAATGCTTTCTGAGTCGAATATGATCATATGGATCATAAACATCTGCGATATTCTCGCGGTATACAGTCAGCACGGGCTGGAAACGAACAACGCATTGCATGTCATTCATCGGAATGTCATCAAAGATGTCGGATGTCTCGTATACGAAATAAATCAGCAACCGTTTTGAACGATATGATTCATCGTTGAATACGATTTTCATTGTTGTCAACACATTATCAGTGTTTGCATCTGTAACAGGATCGATCGAAACGTTGTCATCCGTCGTTGTCTCGATGCTGTACACAGTCGGATTCACCCATTCTTTTTTCTCCCAGTCATACAGCAGAACGTTCAACTTGTCAGCATACGCGACATCCATGATGTATGGCTGGAATGTTCTTGCAAGATGAGCTCGTCCATTGTTGATATATACCAAGGCATCATCATATGCTCTGATATTATACCACGTAGAAGCACATTCCAGTTGTTTCAGATACTCGTCCATGCGATTGGTATAGTCTGCCCAATATTGATACTTCAACTGCATGTCTTCAATCTCGAGACGAATCTCTTGACGTCGTTGCTCGGTTTCGGCAAGTGGTAAGATATGCCACAGATAATTGATTCTAGAAACGCATTCCATCGAGTGCGTAACACCCTTGGAAGCTTCCGCTGCAAACACACGCCGTTCTTCAGCCCATACAGAATGATCATCTGGTTCAGAACGCAATACGGGATACAATTCGGGAAGAGTGTACGAGTTGAAGTTGTGATTGATCATATTGATCATGATGAAATTATCATCTGTCACAATCTGTCCATCGCCCATATACACGAAATGATGACGAACATCTGCAGATGTGTTGAATCGATTCGGAATGTCATTGGAAAACATCCATGCAATCCGTGCATACACATATTCCTGATTGGTAGAAACGAACACCGGATCGCCGGGGAGTTCTTCCGGGATCACAGTATCGGTTGATGGAATAATGTATGCTGGTCCCATATAGTCGGTGAATTCATCCAGGAAGTTCCGAATGTTATCATCGACGACAGTGCATTCGATGTTTGTTGTGAGATACTTATGCATGACCGAATCATCATGAGTTTCGAACCATTTTGTATGCTGCAGGTCGACTTTTGCTTCAATAAAGCCTCTTTGTAATGAATGGTCGATTTTGGTGATAATAATAGGGAATAAAGACAAGCCATCATCTGTCACGGCATAAACCGTTTGGCCTTCGAAGTACTTACCACCGATTGACGTGATCACATCATCAACCGGATCAATATGGAATACTTCGCATGCACGGAAATGCATGGTCTTCGTTGGTTTATTTCCTTCATCGACTACTGACAAGCGGTTCATCTGCTCACATGACAAATACAACTTATCGATCGGACCTTGAAGTTCATTGATAGCAGGCGCGCAATATTCTGACATATGATCAAGCGGCGTGAAACGATTTCCACACAGCAGCTCATAATGCAGATCGGCATGACGTGTTTGAATAATGTCAGAACCATCGGTGTTGAATGATTCATGAACATTTTGAACTTCAATCGGAATGTTCTGTGCATTCAAGTATCTGGTAATTGTATTCCGGATGTCTGAAGATACACCAATCTTCGTGAACGAAACGGGGATGTCGTTGAACAATTGAATCTGTGCACCATCCGCCCCATAGATTGCGACTGAGACAGTCGTATCGGTTCCATCACAGAACGCGTTTTCACACGTTGGGATGATTTCGGTGATTTGATACGATACGCCTGTATATTCGTATTTCACCTGTGCAAGCATCGCATACGTTTTGTCTGCAACAGGATCAATATCCCATGCAACTTGTGGTGCATTCGACGAGATCTGAATCTCTGCATATGCCGGTTGGGAATTGATTTGCTGCGAGAATGGAATCTTATTCATGACAAAAAAGTCAAAGATCCAATTCTGCATTACATCATCGCAGTATGCCACCAACGTATCAAGATATCCCTGCAAGTTATCGAGCAGAGAATCCAACGTTGGTTGAATCTGTGAAATACGAGACATTGCAACATCACGACAATCCAGAAGCTTGCTGACGGCAGCATTGATCGCTGACGCCGGATACAGACGATTTGGATTTGTTGACAGATAATCTGTGATATTTGTCAACGTATCGACATCGAGATTATTCATCCATTGCTCATATTCATACAAGCTCATCGATTGATTCAATTTTTTCATTTGCAGATAGAGACGACGAAGCCGACGGATTGCGTACCGATCGAATCCCGTATTTTCATACGTTTTCCGAATCATCGTCAATACATCTTGATTCGTTTTGATCAATGTGTATATGATGTCTCTGCCTTGCTCGTGAACGGTCAATGTTCCCTTTGCATAATTCAGCAGTGTTTCCAGATCAACCATCTTACCGTACACGGGATTGGATTCTACTGGAGAATTCATGAACCAGTCTACGATTGTTTCTGCATTTGTTGCATGGAGTTGCAATGCAGAACCGCGTCCGACGACGTATTTCCGGATATCATCTGTCCGCTTTTCGACAGTGTGCTTGATGGATTTGATCAGAGACTGCGGATTCCAAGTCGTCTTGTAATTTGTGACGAGCCCAGAAATACCATCATATACTTCTGCCAAGAAGATTGAAACCAGCGATGCAATTTGAGCATCATCGACATATGTTGTTGTCGGATGTGTTCCCATCACACTGTTGATTGAAGAAAATTTTAGATAGTATTCTTCATCGATTCCTGTCGGCGTCAACATGTAAAATGGATTGTACGAGTTATACACATTGAAGACGAACGGATATCTGACAATATTTCCGCTCGGATCGTATGCGACAAACGTCGATGGGTTCAACGGAAATTGAATACCAGCCCATGTTTTCAGATCAGAGGTATCTGGCAATGAAGATATGTCACGGTCCGGAGAAATTGTCGTTGTTGGAGAATAAGAAATAACAGAATAATTGATATATTCCGTCTTCAAATCCGGATGAAGATCTGACAACTTCAAATCGGAATAACGTGGATAGAACTTCTTATTGGTCAACATATGCAACAAGTAAGTTTGCATCCTATTCCGATGACCATAGAACAATGACAATGTATAGAAGAGGAAGTTGATTGCAAACGGAGCACGCATTGATGTTTCTGTGTAATTGGCAATGTTATCGGTTGTCACATTTGACAATTCATAGTTCACATCAGAAGCATACTCAAGGAAGATATCACCTTCCAATTTCTTCTTCATAATCTTTGCCAGAATTGAAAGCTCGGTTGTTTCATCATGCCGATGATAAAACATCTCGGACAATTTCATCAGGCGATTTGATACGTCCCAATATCTGACGAAACCGATGTGACGATCGACTTCCTTTGTGAATGCGTCAAAATCAATCAACTGCTCGTCTGTCATAGAATACATATTCTTCTCGACTGGATTCTCTGTATCCGTGTATAGATACATAAACTTGAACAGTTCATTTCCTTTCAGATCCTCATCGACGTAGAACACGTTGTCAATGCCGTGGAAGTGTTTGATGTTCGGCATATCGAATACCCAACACCCAGGATCTTCATCCGTGTTATACTTCATGGAGATGAAGCACTGTTCGGAGATTGGACGGTTGACACAAACTTCCATCTCCGGGAAATAATCCGGAAGTGAGATCTTTCCGAGGGTAGAGAACGGAGCTTGTTGCAATGGTTCACAAATCTTCTTGATGAAGTTGTCATAGTTATCGCCATACAGCAGATCGAATTCTGCAGGATGCGTTTGGATACTCTGATAATTCGGCTCTGCATTTGACAATGTCAGGAATGATTCAATCGTTGTTCTGAAGTATTGAACCATATCCATCGAGATCAATGTTGTCAACATTGCAGCATTGGCATACTTTGTATATGCCAAATACAGCGTGTTATAGATATTTCGAGACAATGCCAACACATTCACACGGTACCAACCTTCCAATGTTTGTTCTCCGTGGAACGTCGGGTTCTTTGTGTTTCTGCGTTGACCGAGCATCTTGACACCGTATGCCACTGATTGCAATGCTTTTGGAACAGATGCGCAATCCGTAATGATACGATGGCGATCGTCGTCTTGTGATACACGTGACAATGAGATTGGTGGTGTGCATACAGGGAGTTTCGCATCGATGCGAGTATCCTGTAAAACAATACGATCTTCATCACCGTTGTCAACATGGTTGTATCCTTCGGTATAGACGTATTTTGATGACATCATGTCATAATAGTTTACCGCAGGAAATACTCCAGGAACCTCGCGAAGATACTTCACGACATAGATTCGTAGCATTGCATTCTTCGATTTGAAGTGTTCCAAATCTGTCATGGTTTTCTGTTGCAGATTTGGAATCTGCAAACCACCTTCTGTGAAGTAACCGAAGTTCGGAGCGATTGTAACTTCCTTACGAACGATAGAATCAGAGATTTGGATGATGCAGTTGCGTCCAATCAGATCCGTTGGATCAATCTTGAGATCTTCATATGAATAGATACGAGTCGGCCGGATATCATTCGTCGGAATTGTTGTTTCCAGAACGCGAGATTCATCCAGTTTCATGATCATCAGTTCGACATCCGAAGAATATCTCCATCCAATCTTGAACCGGAATCCCTGTTCTGAGATGCCAACATACCAATCATCTGACATGAATCCGTTTGTGCAACAGATAATCGTGAATCCCAGAATCTTTGAGATTTCATCCGAGCAGAATCTGTCTGACGGCATGAAATATTTGCTTTCCGTTTCATAGAACGCATGAAGCTTCTGACGAACAAATTCATCACGTTCTCCGAAATGCATTTGCGCAAACGGAACCTCGATGATATAGTAATGGTCATACTTGTCATGAGACACATGACGTTTATCATCCTGCCAATATTTGGCGAGAACGCAGTGGGTATTGACCATCATATTACCCATAGCATTTTGCAACGTTGTGCGATACGTCTCGATCAGTGATTGATCAATATCTGCAAATGTATAATTCGATGTCTGCATCAAATCGTACAGTTGTTGGAATCCTGCATAGTTTCCGACAATGTTATATGGTTGCTCATCTAACAGAGAAGACATGGTCTCTGCCAGTTTTTCATATCTGGCATTGATCGTTTTCCACTTCGTATCCAGATATCCACGAGTACCATTCCGTGATCCTGTCAGATACTTATGGTATTTATAAAACCAATCATGGTAGTTCATAGTACTCATATGGAGCAGCTCCTTTCATTTAAAGTTACAGAACCGTTTGTCGTCAGTAATCATGATTTCTGTATATATATTATTATTATGAAGGAAGATAATATCAACCTTCAAAGAAAAATTGATTTAGGCGGTGCGAAGATCTGGCGCCGCCGCAACCTCGTAAGAGGAGAAAGTGAGGACCATTATGAAACGTTACACAGAAGA